>TARA_B100001093_G_scaffold520315_1_pt1 | contig 25644 bp, 15 predicted proteins | sample TARA_B100001093 | Tara Oceans TARA_B100001093 (sample SAMEA2623116) | marine metagenome | biome: marine biome (ENVO:00000447); feature: surface water layer (ENVO:00002042); material: "saline water (ENVO:00002010), including plankton (ENVO:xxxxxxxx)" | depth 5 m | reverse complement strand
ATTAATCCCCTCATTCCCCCTGTGCCAAAATCCATTTCTTTATAAAAAGACTCTATCAACTCTTCTCCACCCTGTTCAATAAGGGCTTTAACCTTTTCTTGTGTTATTTTGTCGTAGGGAGAAGACAACCACTCCTTCGCAGTTTTTAAGCTTTTTTCGTGCATATTTTTTTGTCTTGTTGGTTTTTAAAAACAGCATTTAATATTACCCCCGAAAGTAATAGGAATATTCCAAATACACTCAAAAACGAATAGGTTTCTTTAAAAATAAAATACCCGTAAATAAACGCAAAAACAACCCCAACATATTTGTATGTCATTATGTTTCCTGCGGAGTCGCTTTGTATTCCCTTAGTCATGAAAACTTGTGCCACTTGAGTTACAATTCCTAGCGCTATTATATAAACCCAATCTATACCCTCGGGCTTAACCCAATTAAAAAATGATAAAACCCCCATTATTGGTGTTGCCACAAGTGGAAAATAAAAAACAACAACTAGTGTTGATTCTGTTGTTCTTAGGTGGCGAATGCAATTATATGCTAAGCCTGAAAAACAGGCTGAGACAACCCCAACCAAAACAAAATAATAAGATATTTGACCTGAAACGTCAAAGCCTTTTAATAGGCAAACGCCTATAAACGCAAGAGAAAAAAAAAGCCATTGTTTTTTTTTGACACGCTCTCTTAATATTACAACTGCAAAAAGTGCGGTAAAAACTGGCGATAAATATTGTATTGTTACTGCCCCCGCTAAAGGGATGTTTTGAAGGGTTATAAAAAATAAACAGAGGCCAATTGTTCCGAATATCCCCCTTGCAAAAAGCACTTTTTTGTTATTGCCAAAAATCGGTGTTCTACCTTTATTTAAATAAAAAAAGGTTATTAATAGTGAGCCTAGTGACCTAAAAAAAACCAACTCAAAAACTGGTATATGTGGCATTGCTTTAACACATAAATGCATTAAAGAAAAAGCAAATGAGGAGATTATCATATACTGAGCACCCTTGTTCATCGTTTTTGTTTTACACAAAGATAAGCTGCTTTATTGTAAATTATTGTTTGCTCTATTATAATGCTTGTATTTTTTAATTCTTCTAATTTCTATCGATCAAATTACCTTATATTAGCTCTTTACCTGAATATAAAAACATGACACCACTGGTAGAGAAAAAACTTTTTCTGTTTGACGCATTTGCGTTGATATATAGAGCATACTTTGCTTTTGCTAAAAACCCTAGAATTAACTCTAAAGGTCAAGACACTTCTGCTGTGTTGGGTTTGATAAACACGCTAATGGATGTTCAAATGAAAGAACAACCAACGCATTGGGCTATTTGCTTTGACACATCAGAGCCTACAGAGCGCCACATTGAATACAAAGAGTATAAGGCTCAGCGCGAAGCGATGCCTGAGGGTATTTCTACTGCGCTTCCTTATATTTTTAAACTAATGGAGGCTCTTAATATTCCCGTCATTGCTAAGCCGGGTTTTGAGGCTGATGATGTTATAGGGACGCTTGCAAAAAAAGCAGAAAAAGAGGGATTTGTAACGTACATGATGACGCCTGATAAAGATTTTGCCCAGCTGGTATCTGATAATATTTATATGTACCGACCTCCACGAATGGGTAATGGTGCTGAAATTTGGGGGATTCCAGAGGTGCTAAAAAAGTTTGAAATAAATCGTATAGATCAGGTTATTGATTATTTAGGAATGATGGGAGACGCCTCAGATAATATTCCGGGGATTCCGGGTGTTGGAGATAAAACAGCAAAAAAACTATTGGCTCTATACGATAATATGACCGGCTTATATCAACACACCCATGAGTTAAAAGGAAAGCAAAAAGAAAAAGTAGAAGCCAACAAGGATTTAGCTTTTCTTTCTAAAAAATTAGCAACGATAAACATAAATGTTCCTGTAGAATTTAACTCCGATGATCTCGTCCGAAAAGAAATGAATAAAGATGCGGTACGTGATCTTTTTGAGGAATTGGAGTTTCGTCGTTTAGCAGAGCGTTGGTTTGGAAAAGGTTTACCTAAACCAACCGATGGTGGTGAAGAGGGTTCGGCTAAGGTTAAGCCTTCTAAAACAGGACAAATAGATTTGTTTGCAGCTGAAGCAAGTATTGGTCAAAAATCACTTTTTGACTCTTCGTATAAGACTATAGAAACCACTAAGGTTAATTATAAATTAGTGGACAACATTTCTGACTGTTACGCTTTAGTTGAAAAATTAATGATTCTTAAGTCTTTTGCTTTCGACACAGAAACCTCTTCATTAAATGCTTTGGAGGCTGAAATTGTGGGCTTGTCTTTTAGTTATAAGGCTAGAGAAGCTTATTATGTTCCTACCTCTACAAACCCAAAAGAAAGAGACGAAATTCTTGCTATTTTTAAACCATTATTCGAAAATGAGCGCATTGAAAAGGTTGGGCAAAATATTAAATACGACTATCATATTCTTACCAACTACGGTATTGAATTAAAGGGTCGGTTCTTCGATACAATGATTGCGCATTATCTACTTCAGGCTGATATGCGTCATAACATGACTGTTCTTGCAGAAACATATTTAAACTATTCTCCTATTAAAATTGAAACCATTATAGGAAAAGGGAAAGCGCAATTAAATATGCGTGACCTGCCTGCTATAAAAATAAAAAAATACGCTTGTGAAGATGCTGATATCACTTGGCAATTAAAAACTGTTTTTGAACCCCTTTTAAAAGAAGATGATTTAATTTCTCTATTCCGAGAAATAGAAATGCCGTTGGTTTCTGTGCTAGCAAAAATGGAGCGGCAAGGAATTAACTTAGACCGAGATAGTTTGCAAATATTTTCTAAAGAATTAGAATCGTCAGTAAAAGAAATTCAAGACGAAATATTCGATGTCGCAAGAACAGAGTTTAATATTTCATCTCCTAAACAGTTGGGAGAGGTTTTATTCGACCATCTTAAAATAGATGATAAAGCAAAAAAGACTAAAACAGGACAATATTCGACATCGGAAGAGGTTCTTTCTAAACTAAAAAAGAAACATCCTATCGTGGAAAAAGTTTTAACTTTTCGCTCCTTACAAAAACTCCGTTCTACATATGTAGACGCCCTACCAGGACTTATTAATACTAATACTCAACGAATACACACCTCATTTAACCAGGCGGTTGCTGCTACGGGAAGATTGAGTTCTAATAACCCTAACTTACAAAACATTCCTATTCGCACAGAAAGAGGTCGTGAAGTGCGAAAAGCTTTTATTCCTCGTGATGATAACCACATTTTACTTGCTGCTGATTATTCTCAAGTTGAACTTCGGTTAATTGCTGAAATGAGTAAGGACACGGTAATGGTTGAGGCTTTTCAACAGGGTTTAGATATTCATGCTACTACTGCATCAAAAGTATTTAATGTTCCTTTAAAAGAAGTTACTAGGGAAATGCGCTCTAATGCTAAAACAGTAAACTTCGGTATTATTTATGGCGTTTCTGCTTTTGGTTTAAGCCAACAATCTTCCTTGTCACGAAAGGAAGCTGCTGAAATCATAAAAAACTATTTTGCAACCTACCCTAAATTAAAAGAGTATATGGATGCGAATATTGCTTTCGCTCGAGAACATGGTTATGTAAAAACGATTATGAATAGAAAACGACGTTTAAAAGATATTAATTCTAGAAATGGTGTCGTTCGTGGTCATGCTGAAAGAAATGCTATAAATGCCCCCATACAAGGATCTGCTGCTGATATAATCAAGTTAGCTATGATTAAAATTCAAACAGAAATAGATGTTTTAGGTTTGCAATCAAAAATGCTATTACAGGTGCACGATGAATTGGTTTTTGATGTTTTAAAAACAGAACTCCCAATGCTTAAAAAGTTAATAAAAGAAACGATGGAAGGTGTTTTAGATTCAACTGTTCCTCTTGTTGTTGATATAGATGTGGGTAAGTCGTGGTTAGAAGCACATTAATTTTTTGTATTTGAACAAATAAATTCTGTCTTTGGAATATTTGTTCTTTTTATTGCCGCATATCCTCCTATTACATCTATTAAGTTTTTATATCCTTTTGATTTTAAAATAGAAATATAAATTACTGAGCGGTAACCCCCAGCGCAGTGTATATGATGTGTTTTTTCTTGATCTATTTCTTTATAGTGATTAAATAAATCGTCTAATGGTTTATTTTGTGCTGTTTCTATATGCTCAACATTATATTCTGTTGATTTTCTTACATCTAGTATATTAATTTCTTTTTTATTTTTTTCTTCTAACTCTATTGCTGTTTCTTGTGTAATTGTTTCTATTTTTCTTCCTGTTTTTTTCCAAGAAACAAAAGATCCTTTTAAATAACCTACCGCATTATCGTATCCAACTCTTGCTAATCGGGTAACAACCTCTTCTTCTCTTCCTTCTGGGCAAACAATAACTATTTTTTGATTTATATCTTTTATTAAACTTCCTACCCAGGGTGCAAATCCGCCATCTATTCCTATAAACCAAGAGTTAGGAATAAATCCTTTAACAAAATCTTTTTGATGACGAACATCTAAAATTAATGCCCCTTCATTTATTTCTTTATCAAACGCTTTTATACTTAATGGTTTTGATCCTGTAACGATAATTTCTTCTACCGTTTTATTTATTGTCGCTTTATTTAGTTTTACGTTTTTAGGAAAATATTGTGGTGGTGGTAAAATTCCCTCTAATATTTCTTTTATAAAGTCTTCTTTTTTTAAATTTTTATTTAGCGCGTAGTTTGTTTGTTTTTGATTTCCTAATAAGTCAAATGTTTCTTTACTTATATTTTTTCCGCATGCAGACCCAGCCCCATGTGCAGGATAAACGATAATATCATTATTTAAAGGAAGTATCTTATTTCTTAATGAATCAAATAAAAGCCCTGCTAAGTCTTCTTTTGTTAAACTTGTTTTAACTGCTAAATCAGGTCTCCCAACGTCTCCTATAAATAATGTATCTCCTGAAAAAAGAGCCCTTTCTTTTCCGTTTGCATCTATTAATAAATAACACGTTGATTCTAATGTGTGGCCTGGGGTGTGTATTGCTTTTATTTTAATTTTTCCAACTGTTATTATCTCTCCATCTTCTACTTGCTTAAACTTAAATTCTGTTTTTGCATGAGGTCCAAAAATAATTTTTGCCCCCGTTTTTTTTGCTAGTTCTACATGCCCAGAAACAAAATCTGCATGAAAATGTGTTTCTAAAATATATTTAATTTGAGTATTATTTTCTTTTGCCTTTTCTATATAAGGCTCAACCTCCCTTAAAGGATCTATAATTACTGACTCTCCTTCTGACTCAATATAATAAGCGGCTTCGGATAAACAACCTGTATATATTTGCTCTATTTTCATGTTTAACCTAAATAATAATTTTTGTTTTAATAAAGTTCTTTTAAAAATATAAATACAGCTATTGATAAAACAAAATAGCCAAATATTTTTTTAAGTTTTTCGCCTGACATAAATCTACTAATATATAAACCTATAAAAATCCCAAATAAAGAAAAACAAGAAAAAATTAATAAAAAAGGCCAATCAATATTTAATGATAATTGAAAGTCTCCTATTATTCCAATTAATGATTTTAAGGAAATAATCATTAAAGAGGTACCTATTGCTTTTTTCATAGATAGCCCACCAAATAAAACTAACATAGGAATAATTAAAAACCCTCCTCCTGCTCCTACTAATCCAGTAACTAAACCAATTACTAATCCTTCTATTATAATAATAAAATAATTAATTTCTTTTTTTTTTATACTATTGTTTCTGTTTGTAATTATCGATACTGCAGCTAACACCATAATAAATGCTAAAAAAATTAATATTAATTCATCTATTTTATAATAAAAATTGTTTGTTATATTAATTTTTTCAGGAAGAGAAGATAAAATAAATCGTCTGGTAAAGTATATAGATAATAAAGATGGTAATGTGAAAATAATCCCTATTTTAAAATCTATATTACCTTTTTTAATGTTTTTTATTGCACCAAAAAAAGCTGTAGTTCCAACAATAAATAAAGAATATGTTGTAGCTAAAATTGGTTCTATAGTAAAAATATAAACTAAAACAGGAATTGTTAAAATAGAACCACCACTACCTATTAAACTTAATATTATTCCTATAATAATAGCACTTATATACCCTATTATATCTATCATTTTCTCATAAAAAAAGACCCTTAATTGGGTCTTTTTTTTTTTTACATATTATTCTTTAAAAATAACATAAGATCTTGTTTTCCTTTTGGCTTACTTACGATCTTCATTTCTTTATCTAAAATAAAGAAAGCTGGCGTTTTATTTATTTTATAATCTTTACAAACAGGAGATTGATAATTTTTAAATTGACTTACGTTTATCCAGTTGAAATTATTGTTTTGTATTGTTGTTTTCCATTTACTTTCACTTACATCTAAAGCAACACCAATTACTTCTAATCCTTTTGGTTTATATTCATTATAAACAGGAACAAATCCTGGCAATTCTCTCATACAATGTCCACAATGAGAGGCCCAAAACATAATAATTGTATACTTATTATTAGCGCAAGTATTTTTTAAATTTATTTCTGAGCCAAAATTATTTTTTATAGTAAAATCTGGTGGTATATTTCCAATTTGTAAATTTTTTATTAGTTGTGCTTTTTGTCTTAATAAATCATTTATTTCTATATCCCCACAAGCTTCCCCATAAAAATATTCTTCCATTATATAAGTAGCAATATCTTCTAATCCTGAACCATAAAAGCCATCTAATAAATTATATAAAGAAAACTCGAATACTTTTTCATTAACTTTTGCTTTATTCATAATTTCATCTACAGCATTGTAATATCCTACTTCTGTGTGTCCACTATGTTTTATTATATAGTCGGTAAATCTTGTTGCAAATACTTCAGATCTAATAAATGTTTCATTATTAAAATCTAAATCGTCAAAATATTTTTTCTTATCTTCTTTATTTTTTGCTTTACTAGCAACCTTTGCCTTAGAAAAATAAGAATTTGGGTATTTATTAATTACGTTTTGTGTGTGGTTAAATTTTTCTTTTTCTATTTTTTCAATTTCATTTTTAATCTCATTTACTTTAACTTGATTTCCTTGAGATTTAAATTGTCCTATTTGCTTTTTTAAACCTTTAACAATTTTATTTAATTCTAGTTCTTTATTTTTAAATTCCCAATATGCTTTATTTTCTAATGAATTGATAACAGTTACATCCCTTTCTAAATAAACTTGTCCAAACTCAAATTCTACTAATGATTCTTTTGGATTTAAAATAACCTCAATTATATTTTTATCATTTGCTAGTGCTAATTTATAATAACCTAATTCATATTGTTTATTATTAAATATAAATGATCCATCTATATTAATTTTAACACTGTCAATTTTATATTTATAATTACCTTCTGTTCTAAAAAGAAATAATTCTTTTCCTTGTTGTCTTTTATTTAAAAAATTACCTTTTATTGTTTGTGCATTTACAGCCGGATCATTTCCACAGCTTAACACAAATAAACTCATAATTATCAATATTATTTTTTTCATTTCTCTTTTTATTTTCGTTGAAAATTTAGAAACACAAAAATAAATAAAATTATTAATGCTTAACAAAGCTATAATATTATAAATAAATTTTTAATTTATAATTTAATAACATTTAACAATTATATATATAATATTCTTTTTATCTAAAAAATATAAATAAAATATATAATAATAATAGGCTGTTTATTACTTGTATAATATTATGAGGTTTTATTAGGAAATGTATTTTATTAAAAAAAATAAACATAATATAAATATTTATAAACAAGAATAAGTTATAAAAATCAATTGTATAGGGTAAAAATTAACAGCTGTTGATAAGTGAAAAAATAAGTTTTAATACAATAAAATATTGTGCTTTTTAATGTTAAAAAGCAATTTGAAAACACGAATTAGGGGGTGATAAAAAACAAATAAATCACCTTGATTTTTTGGTATAAATTGTTCCTTATAAATATTATAAATAAAAACAAGACATAGTTTTAATAAAGGCTTAACGAAGAAAAAGAATAATCAATAAAAGATTGTTAATAAATACCCTTTGAATATTAAGGTTTTATAAAAAGAATGAACAATTTTTTTATAATTGTTGATAAGGAAAAAAAAGCGGAAGAATCATTACATTTGGCTCTTAAAACAAAGGGTTATGAAAATAGCAATAGCATCCGACCATGCAGGAGTTGGGTATAAAACACAGCTGGTTAACTATTTGAAAACAAAAGGGGTTGAAGTAAAAGATTTTGGGCCTATGAGTGAAGAAAGTGTAGACTACCCGGATTACGCTCATCCCGTTGCCACAGCAGTAGAAAAAAAAGATGCTGATTTAGGTATTTTATTATGTGGTAGTGGAAACGGAATTAATATGAGCGCAAACAAACATCAAGCCGTTCGTTCTGCTTTGTGTTGGAAAAAGGAAATTGCCGAACTAGCTCGTTTACATAATAATGCAAATGTTTTAGCCATGCCCGCTCGTTTTATTTCATATAAAGAAGCACAAGAAATAGCAGATGTTTTTTTAGAAACAAAATTTGAAGGAGGCAGACACGAAAGAAGGGTAAATAAAATAGCATGCTCTTAAAAGGTTTTACTATCTAAATGCTTCTGGGTCGCAAAAGCGACAAGGCTCTTTTCTGTTTTTATGTTCAAAAGGAATGTTCGGGTTAAAAATTTCTTTTAACAGATCCTTAAATTCTTTTTCAAAATCACCCAATAAATCAGAGTTCAAAAGCTTGTTAACCTTCCCATTTTCTTTGAATCCAGCAGGTAAAAATCCTTTTTTCAAAGACCTGAAACTCACAATTCCCGTTTCCAATAATTCCTGTTCCGGATACATTTGTTGATACATATAAGCATAGAGATATAACTGGAACCCTTTGTGGAATTTTTTCTCTCGGATTAATTTCTCCATATCATCAGTTTGTAATTCATTAAGCTCTACTTTACCTGTTTTATAATCTATAATACGGAGTTGACCGTTGAGTTTATCTATTCGGTCAGCATTTCCATTTAGCTTGACAGCGAAGTCGATTTCCTCGATACAAATTTCGGTTTTGAGATCTTTTTCCAAGCCTTTAATATGAATTTCATTTCCTTTTGAAATCAATTTTAGCTCTTTTTTGATAAAAGAGTGTAAAAATTGTTCAGCTACGGTGAAAATAAGCTTGTTTTTACCCTTATTGAATATTCCGCTTTTAAACTCTTCCAAGAAGAGTTCTTTCAGTTTAGCAGAAATTTTAGGCAGCATAGACTTTAGATCTCCTGTGTTGATTTTACGATTTAAACAGGGGTGGTAAAAATCTTCTAAAGCCCTATGAACAACCGTCCCTAAGGTGTTGGCTTCAATGGTTTCTTCCATCCCGGCCGGATCTTTAATTTTTAGGATTTTTTCATAATAAAACTGCATTGGGCAGTTTTTGTAGGTGTTTAGTGAAGAAGGAGAAAAACCTTTATCTGTAGCGATTTCTTTTAATCGTTCTTTAATAGCCTCATCTTTTATAATAGACAACTCTTTAGCTTCTACTTTTTTTAGTGGATGTGATAAAATCTCTTCGTTAAATTTTATTTTTTCAGGATATTTAAGATGAAGTTCGTTTTCGAGTTGGGTGATAAACCGACTTTTTTCTCCCGAATTTAAAGCGTCAGTTTCGGTATTGTAAACCAAAGTAAGCGATTTGCATCGCTGTGCCAGCCTGTAGAAATGATAAGCAAAAACAGCGTCTTTGTCCATATAAGTTGGTAAACCAGTCTCTCTTCGAATGTCGAATGGGATAAAAGAGTTATCACTTTTTCCTGTTGGCAGAAAACCTTCGTTAGCAGATAGTAAAATAACGTGTTCAAAATCCAGGTTACGCGTTTCCAGCATTCCCATCAATTGCAAACCGGAAAGGGGTTCTCCGAAAAAAGAAAGATTTTCAATTTTTGCACTTTGTTGAAAAAGGTGGTGAAGTGTTTTTAACTCTTGAATAAATCCATACTTATCTTGTAAATTTTTAATTTGGTTAAAGAGCTTTGCAAAGGCAAAAAGCGTTTCCAGATCCAATGAATTTTTTCGTCCTTGCGCAATGATCTCATCTTTGATCAAAGCAGTTAATTTTAAAGCATTATCAATAAAATTCAAAGGTTTTGAGTTTTTATAATTTAGCAGCGCATTAATCCAAGGTAAAATATCTGATTCACAAGAATTTAAAATATCTTCTTTTGATGGAAACGAGTGGTTTTGTTTTTGTAGACTGCTCTTTAGTTTTTCTAGGGACTTAGTACTTCCTGAATTTTGGAACGCCGGGTGTTGCCATATTTTAACCAGATCCTGGTAGTAGAATTTTGTTTTACCGCTACTCAATTTTTCTCTATTGATATGTAATTGAAAGAAGGCATCAAAAAAGGCGTACAGATGGACGTTTCGCAAGGAGTTCCCCATAGTGATGTTCAGTTTGTCAATGGAATTTGGTAAGAATTCCAAGACAGGCAAGAGCATTTTTTCGTCTGCCAACACCAGGGCAACATTTTTTAATTCTTGGTTTTTTGATATAGACTTGTCAAGTAAAGAACCGGCTAATTGTGCTTGGGCAACACCTTTAGGAACCCCGTAAACATTTATGTTTTTTGGTTTTTTTAATTCTGAGCAAACCCAGTTAAATTCACGATTCTCGAATTCCGGCCACTGTTGATATTGTCGTAAATACTTCCCCGCTTCCTGTTTTTTATCTTTAAGGTAATATTCATCAGCATCCCAAAACACTTCTGCAACACCCTCAGCAATAAGCGTTCGCATAATATGAGCCTCACAAGGATTCATGGCATTAAACCCGAGATAATAAACAGAAGATTTAAGAGGATTCTTTTTAGTGATCCATTTTGAAACATGATCCGAAGCTTTTCGATAGGCCATTCCTTGAAAAGCGATATTTTGTTCTTTTAATCGCGCTTTAAAATCAGTAAAAAGCAAACCCATCAGTTCCCAAAAACGAAGATAGTTTTTAACCATTTCACTCGGCTCTCCGCCTAAAGGAGTCCATGCTTCAATCTTTTTTGCTTGATGGATGTAGTTGAATAATTTTTGAGGTTGCTCGAAATAAGAGTCGATATCGTTGAAGTCGGTAAGTAGCATTGGCGCCCATTTCAAAAACGCCTCAAACGAGTCTTGCTCATCTTTAGGAAAAACGTTTTGGTATGAAATATACATTTCAAAAAGTAACTGTGTTTTATCTATAATGGTAAAGCCAGAAAGTTCTTCCAACCACTCTTCAATAGAATAAATTTTAGGCACCCAAAGTGGGATATCACTTAAGTCAGAAAGAGCCTGCTTAAAAAATGTTCCGGCTCGTTTACTCGGCAACACAATACTGAGCTCTTCTAGTTGATGCTGTTTTGTATCGTAAATTTTTTTGGCTATTTTATTGATAAATTTATCCATACTACACACGCTTCAATTTTATAGATTCATCGTTGATATAAACCAAAAGACACTCTTTTATCTTATAACCCATGTTTTCAATTTCAGTTTTGTATTCCAAAATTTGTTTTTTGTGCGTATTGTTTTCCAGGCCAGTTTTATAGTCAATGATGGTCACCTCATTTTCTTTAAAGATTAATCGATCTGGCCTAAGAATATGTCCGTTACTTAAAAGAATTTCTTCTTCATTTTTCACCCTCAAACCCTGAGCGAAATAAGGTTTCATTTCAACACTTTTAACCACTACACTTAAGAGGGATCTTATTTCTCCCTCTTCACTGTTGGTAATTAAACCCACGCGGAGTGCTTTTTTTAACGCATCATCAAGATCATTTACTGTTTTGATATAGGATAGAATTTCGTGTACCCTCCGCCCCTTATCAGCCCCTTTTTCGGGATGATTAACTTCCCACATTTTTGGTGCCTGCCGATTAATATGAAGTATTTTCGATAGGTCCTCTACAGGTTGCGATGTCGGAATTTTTTTATTTTCTTTTTGTTTGTTGTTAGCCGCATTTACTGTTTTACCGAAGTTGTATTGATTTTTTCCTTCTTCCCAAAGACCCTTTGATTGTAAGAAAGCATCAAAAAAGGTGTTTAAATTTTTACCTCTTTCTTTGGCAGAGGTAAATATGTATAGCCGTGTTTTAGGGCGGGTAAGAGCCACGTAAAGCATGTTTAGATTGTCTAGTAGAACTTTTGCTTTATGCTCTTCATAAATAGTTTGTAACTGTTTCGTGCCAGATTTCAATTTATCATTTAACGGAATTAAGGAGCTTGGTAAACCTTCTAATTCCGGTTCATTTATTTCTACCCAGGATTTTGCATCGCGCTCATTGGTAGCATTCCAATTTGCAAAAGGAAAGAGTACCACCGGAAACTCTAAGCCTTTGGATTTATGGATTGTCATTACCTGTACGGCGTTAATACCTTCCGGAATAATTACAGACAACTTGTGTGCGTGTTCTTCCCAATAATTTAAAAAACCAAACAAGTCTTGTGAATATTTATTACTATATACCCAGACCTCGTCGAGAAAAAACTGCACGTAAACACGAGCCTTTTTTTCCAGTTCAAAGGCTTTGGTAATTTTATGACACAACTCGATGAGTGAAGAGGAGCGCCATTTTAACAGGTCGAAATCGATGACAAGTTCTTTTAGAAAAGCATAAAATTGATTTGTAGAACCCTTACACAGTGTTTCTAGTTTTTGATTAATCATTTCAAGCGACCAAGGGCAAAACGCGTTTTTATGTAAAAATTCAATGATCTTAAACCGATATCGAGGATGATTAGGCTCGTTTAAAAATCGAAGGAAGTTTAATATAAAACGGATTTCTGTTGATTGTTCTAATAATAACGATTCAGAAGAAATTACTGGAATATTTTTATCGGAAAGCGTTTTTACAATTAAAGCCCCCTTGGCTTTGGTTCGTGTTAAAATACAGATCTCCCCATAATTAAAACCATCTTTATTTAGTTCTTTGACCGTTTTTAAACAACGACCCAGCTGTAGTTCATCGTGCTTCGCACCATTTTCCAGATATTCTAAAGAAACATAACCACCATTACCTTTTACTTCTTGTGCTTTGAGGTTTATAAAAAGCTCTTTGTATTTTTTATGCTCTATTTGATGAGCGATGGAAGAGAATAATTCATTGTTGAAATTGACTACCTCTGCCCTGGAGCGATAATTGTTTTTGAGAGACAAGTGCTCCATTTTATAAGCTCCTTGCGAGTTAGGATCTACTGCAAGCTGTTGTAAGTTTATAAATTGGTCTACCTCTCCGCCTCGCCATCGGTAAATTGCTTGTTTTGCATCCCCAACAATCATTGCCGACCCGGGTTTTTGACCATCTGCAATGGCGTTTTCGATTAGGGGCACTAAGTTATTCCACTGTAATTCGGAGGTGTCTTGAAACTCGTCTATAAAGTAATTAGCGTATCGTTCGCCCAACCTTTCGTAGATGAAATTACCTTCCTCATTTTGTAATACTTCAGCAATTTTTTTATTGAACTCCCCTATAGGGATGATGTTGTTTTGTTCTTTGATTTGCTGCATTTCTTTGGAAATCTCGTGTAAGACTGCCACAGAATATAAGTTATGAGCGATTAATTTGAAGTGTACGTATTTTGGATATTCTTCTAAAACTTCAATCGCCTTTTTAACTAAAGGATAAAACTTTTCTTGAACCGCATCAATTTGACTATATGCTTCTTTTGGTGTCTTTCCGGCATACCAGTTTTCTTTTTCTATATTATTAAGGTTTGAATCACTGGGCTTGTATTTTCCCCAATTTTTAGAACTTAGATATTCAAAGTATTTTGGCAGGCCTGAACGAGCCCCTCCTGCAAACCACTCGGGCTTTAAGCCGGTGTTTTTACAATCAGAAAGAAACTTTTGACCTATAGTTGAAAGTTCAAGATCTATTTTATTCGTATAGTTTTGAACCCCGTTTCTTAGTTTAAAGAAGTTGTCTAAGCTTAAATTTTTTAAATTTTCGCAATGCTCCTGACCGCTTTCTTTTAAAAGCTCTTCGGCGATGGTGTAAAAGTCTTTTTCTATCAACCAACTTTTATCATCGGCGGTTTTATTTTGTATAAAATTGACAAATAGTCTTGTCAACTTTTCATCTTCTCCAGCTTTATTAATTAATAAATCTACCGCTTGTTTAAGCAATAGTTTATGTTCCATTTCCACTTCAAAATTATTTGGCAAGCCCAAGTCTTGTGCAAAAGTTTTAAGCACCCTGTGGGTAAATTTATCTATGGTTCCAATTGCAAACCTGGAATAATTATGAAGGATGTTTTCAAAGATTAATTGGGCCCTGGATTGAAGCTCTTTTTTTGCAAGCCCAGTCTCTTTTGCTATTAGCATCATCATATCCAGCTCTGTTTGTTCAGCTTTATTCGGGTCTGAAAAAGCCTTTAAACTCCTAATGATGCGCCCCTTCATTTCTTTTGCAGCCTTATTCGTAAACGTAATGGCAAGAATTGCCATAAATTTTTGTGGCGACCCTGCTTTTATACATATCTTAATGTACTCCTTCACTAGAGCGAAAGTTTTACCCGAACCGGCTGATGCACTATATATTTTAAAGGGCGCACTTTTCATACGTACAAGTTTAAGGATTCTTGATTAAATAAATTCAGTCTTCGATACCTTAAAGTTAATAAAGACAAAAACACACCAACGTCTTGATCTGATAATTTAGCGACCCATCCGTTTTGTTTCGCACAGGGTGGATATAATAAATAACACAAACAAGCTTAAGGGATTTTTGGCTCGATTTTTGAGATATTAATTTTGAAAACTAAAACCGTTACAAGTGTCAGACATTATTATCAAAACATTAGAAGAGGTAAGGAAAAAAGGAAAACTAAAACGCACAGATGTCGTCATTCGGTATTTGAGAATGAAGTATGGGTTAATATTATCAATAAGCGCTTTAGAGAAGAGAATAAAGGCGCTTGTTTAACAAAACATTGCTATTCACGGGCCAAAAGTCAAATTACCACCTCTAGTTGCGCCGCTAAAGCTTTATTATTTTTTTTGTTATCACCCCTTCTTTATCGTCTTTTAATAACTCAACAATATATAGCCCCCCAGGAAGGAAGTCAATATTGTTATTTTTTGAGGAGCCCTCCTTCCGATAAACGATTTTACCACAAAGGGTTTTTATTGTAAGGCTTTTATAGTTGTTTAACCCAGACACGCTAAACTGATTGTGAACAGGGTTTGGAAGAATAAAAACATTTTCACCCCCACCCTTGTCATTAACACCTATTGAGTTCGCACAATCAAGATTGTTGAACAAGTTTTCGCTTACAAATGAAATCATTTGGTCTTCAAAAACCCCTCCCCACTCCCAAGGCGTGTGATCACTCCCCTCAAATAAAAGGTGGTGGTGGTTTTCAAAGCCAATTAAAGATGAGTGCTCAAGAATGGCCCCACCCCCGCACAACTCTACCGGAACAACACCTGATAAAGGCTCTCCACAACCATAAACAACGGTATTGTCTAAATCCCCATGACAGGTAATCAAAAGAGAATTAAAGTCGGACGGATTAATAAAATCAAGGTTAGCAATTCCCCCAGCAAGACTAATCGCCCCGCGAACATCACCAGAAAAACCCGGGTTCCCACTGTTTCCCTCAAAAACCCCATTGTTTTCCACAGCAACTATAAGTTCGGGGTCCCCAACCTCCCCTTCTTGCATAAATGCTGCATGAATCGCAATTATTGCGCCAGCAGAGTTTCCTCCAAAATAAATTTGATTTGGATCAATATTGTACTCGTTCCCCTCCACAACACTTTTTCTAAAATAACGAATAGCCGCCTTTCCACCACTTAACGCCACCGCAACACCATTTAAAGTTGTAGAAGAAATAATAAGGTCTAAAATAGTCATAAGCCAGTATGAAATAGAAGCAACAACATATCCCCGCTTCGCAAAAGCCTCACCCAGGGAGACCACGCTAGGGTTTGCTCTAACCCCCGAAATAAAAGAGCCCCCATGACTAAAGTAATTAATAGCTTATTATTTTCAGTGCCCCCTAATGGTTGGTATACTCTAGTTGAAGGTTGTTTACCTCAGAATATGTAGCGGTTGAAACATCGTCATCGACAAAAAGCTCATCTAAGTACCTCCCGTCACACTGAGAATAACATATTGGCTGCTAAAGCAGAAGAAAAAAGACAATTAAGCGCATTATAAAGCTAAAAACAAACAAGTAGATAGATAGATAAGTAAATAAAGGGGGTTAAAGTAAAAATAAAAAGGAAGCGCCCCAAAATTTACATTGAAACACTTCCTTTTGCTGGAGGTCGGAACCGGATTCGAACCGGTGTAGACGGTTTTGCAGACCGCTGCCTAAGCCTCTCAGCCATCCGACCCTATGTAAGGACAGCAAATGTAACAAATTCAATAGCTTTCACAAACAATCTAAAGAGATTTTGGGGCGACTATCTTTTAGCCTCAAGCGTCACGCACACGCGTTTAACTTCACCATTAATGGGTGCTGCGTGCTTTACAACTATAACTTTAGAAGATTCAATAGAGAGGAAGTCTTTCATCAGGCGATTAAGAATTCTTTGTGTTACATGTTCAATAAGCTTTGACCTAATCGCCATCTCTTCTTGCACAAGCTTACTGACAGCGACATAGTCTATCGTATCGGCAAGTAAATCAGATTTTGCCGAAACACCTAGGTCTGCTTTTAGCTCTACATCAACACTAAAAACAGTTCCAATAACCCCCTCCTCTTCCATACAGCCATGGTATGCAAAACAACGAATATCTTCTATACGAATAATTCCCATGGTTTATTTCTTTATAGAACTTAAAGCAGAGTCAATTCTTTTTAGTACCTCTTCTTTACCTAAAAGCGCAGCAATCTCATTCATTGATGCTCCAGCACCTAGACCAGTAACAGACAAACGAAAACCAGGCATTACAGCCCCAAATCCAAGGTTTTTTGATTCAAGAAAAGACTTAAAGCATACACCAATACTTTCTGAGTCGAAAGACGGAAGCCCTTCTAATAAAAGACTTAATTCATTTATAATTTCTGGCGTTTGCTCTTTCCATTTTTTATTAACCGTTTTCTCATCGTAAGATTTTGGCGCCTCAAAGAAGTAGCGCCCATCATTTAGTATGTCTTTAACGAATGTTGCCCGCTCCTTCATTAGGTTACAAACCTGAACAACATAATTGTTTTCTACGTTAAACCCTTCCTTTTTTAGATAGGGTGTTAGCTGTTTAGCCAGGTCATCACTTGTTTGGTTTCTTAAGTATTGTTGGTTAAACCATTTTGTTTTATCGAAATCAAATTTAGCACCAGCCTTGCCAACACGATCCAATGAGAAGGCTTTTATTAACTCTTTCATTGTGAACAACTCTTGGGTTGTGCCAGGATTCCAACCTAAAAAGGCTAGCATATTATTAAAGGCCCCAGGATAGTAACCGCGTTCTCGGTATCCAGAAGATTCTTCTCCTGTTTCGGGGTTGGTCCAATTTGTTGGAAAGACCGGAAAGCCGAGTCGATCTCCATCCCTTTTTGAAAGCTTTCCGTTTCCATCTGGCTTTAAAATAAGGGGAAGGTGCGCAAACTTTGGCATCACGCTTTCCCACCCTAAAGACCTATATAATAAAACGTGTAGGGGAGCTGAAGGCAGCCACTCTTCACCGCGGATGACGTGAGAGATACCCATTAGATAGTCGTCAACAACATTTGCTAAGTGATATGTTGGCATTCCGTCTGACTTAAACAATACTTTGTCATCAAGGTTGTTTGTGTTGACGCTCACCCACCCCCGAATAATATCTTCAAATTTAACATCCTCGTTGCGAGGCATTTTAATTCTAATTACGTGTTTATCGCCCCGATCAAGCCGCGCTTTAACCTCTTCTGCGGGCAGCGTAAGAGAATTTTTCATACCACTTCGAGTAACTGCATTGTATTGAGGAGAGACCATCCCCGCGGATTTCATGCGCTCTCGCATTTCTGTTAAATCTTCTGGCGAGTCAAATGCATAATAAGCGAGCTTAGATTCAATTAACTGGTCTGCATATTGTCGGTAAATAGTTTTTCGTTCAGATTGCTTGTAAGGTCCTTTTGATCCACCAACAGAAACACCCTCGTCAATATGAATGCCACACCAGTTTAGCGCATCAACAACATAATTCTCTGCACCAGCAACCAAACGAGATTGGTCTGTATCTTCTATGCGAAGTAAAAAATCACCACCATGTTTTTTTGCAAACAAGTAGTTGTAAAGAGCCGTTCTAACCCCACCTATATGTAAGGGGCCGGTTGGACTTGGTGCAAATCGCACTCTCACGCGTCGGTTTTCCATTTGTGTTATAAATTAAGGCGGTAAAATTACGAATTATTAAACGGAAGGCTATAAACATATAGTTGAAAATAAAAATATCAGCACTAAAAAAGAAGCAAAACGCCAAATGGTTTTGCGGCGCTGTTCTTGTGATGCGCCACCAACACCTTAACCAACGACGATTGTCTTTTATTACAAGGCTTAACACAGTTAATCTACCCAGTAAATAAGTAAATAAATAAAGAGAATAGTGTACTTTTGTTTTATGCAAGACGCCTATTCCATATTAATCAACAAGCTAAGCGCATTTACTCAGAAGTATTATCAAAACCAATTGATAAGGGGTTTGGTTTTGTGTTTTACTTCAGTTGCTTTAGGGTTTATTGTTTTTGCTGTGTTAGAGCACTATGGGCGTTTTGGAGTTCTCGCCAGAACTATTTTGTTTTGGGCGTTTGTGTTATTGTCGACACTTATTTTGTGTTTACTCGTCTTTAGACCCCTGTTCAAACTAGCGAAACTAGGAGAGCGATTAAGTGACGGCCAGGCAGCAAAAATTATAGGAAGACACTTTCATGGCGTATCAGACAAATTACTCAATGTTATTCAGCTAAAAAAGCAAAGTGCGGGCAGCCTGGCTTTAATTGAAGCAAGTATAAATCAAAAAGCAACCGAACTAAAGCCGATACCCTTTTTAAATGCAGTCCGGTTTTCTGAAAACAAACGATATATTAAATACGCCCTTATCCCTCTTTTTATTTTTGTTGGCCTTTATGCGTCAGATAGAGAGGGGTTTATTACTGAAAGCTCAGCGCGGATAATTGATTATAAAACGGAGTATGCGCCACCAAAGCCATTTGAGTTTTCTTTTTTAAATAGCGCCTTAGAGTGCATACAACATCAGAATTATACAGTGTTGGTTCGTCTACAAGGAAAAGAAATTCCATCTGAAGCCCACATTGAGCTAGGCGGGCAACCCATTAAAATGAAAAAAGTGGAAGCTCATCTTTTTGAATATGACCTAATAAATGTGCAAAAATCATTAACCTTTAAAGTACACGCTGGGGGGCTTTATTCGGAGAATTATCGATTAAATGTTTTACCAGCCCCTTCTTTGGTTTCGTTTGAATTGAGTATTGATCACCCACCATATATCGGAAAAGAAAACCAGCATTTAGAAAACATAGGAGAGCTTTTGATACCCGAAGGCAGTAAAGTGAGTTGGGATTTTTTCACCGAAAACACAGACACATTTAACGTGCTTTGGGGCGAAAGACTTTTAAACTCAAAAAAAACTTCGAAAAACCAATTTAGCTTTTTCAGAACAGCAAAAACCTCTCTAAACTACACCCTACTTCCATTTAATTCTGACGTTCAGACGCTTGATTCTGTGAGCTACAACTTTAAGGTTGTTAAAGATGGTTTTCCTGTGGTAGACGTTTCTGAGGTGGTAGACTCAACAGTTGTAAAAACACGTTATTTTCAAGGACAAATCAAAGACGATTATGGTTTTCGTAAATTACAGTTTGTCGTAAAAAACCCAAACAATAAATGGGATAGTATTGTGCCAATTAAAATTAACAACTCAACGAATATAGAGACCTTCTTTTTTGTATTTGACCTAAAAACCATTCAAATCAACGAGGGAGAATCTCTCGAATATTACTTTGAAGTTTATGATAATGACGCCGTAAATGGCTCTAAAAAAAGTCAAAGCAGAGCTTTTGAGTTTAACGCACCCACAGAAGAAGAAATACAACAACAACAAGAGATAAAAACCAAAACACTTAAAAAACAGTTAGAGCAAAATGTCCAGCTTGCAAAAGACTTACAAGAAGATTTTGAACACCTCCGAATGAAGCTTTTAAACAAAGAAGAGCTAAGCTGGGAGGATAAACAGCAGGTAAATGAGGTTTTAGAGAAACAGAAAAAGCTGGAAAAAAGCATAGAGGATATTTCAGAAAAAAACAAAGAAAAAAACGCGCTATTAAATGAATTCTCAGAGCAAGACAAACGAATTTTAGAGAAACAGAAGCAGCTAGAAGAGCTTATGGAGGAGCTCATGACCGAAGAAATGCGCGAGCTTTTTGATGAAATGGATGCCCTTATAGATGAAATGAAGACCGATGAGTGGATGAAGAAGTTAGAAGAATTACAAATGAGTAATGAGGATCTTGAAAAAGAGTTAGATAGAAACTTAGAAATGCTTAAGAAATTTGAATTCGAACAAGCCTTAGAGGAAAGCCTAGAAAAGTTGCAAGAAATAATAGATCAACAAGAAGACCTAAAGAAATCAAATGATGAAAAATCTCAAACACAAGAATCAATAACAGATCAACAAAAAGAGCTTAATGAGGCTTTTGAAAAGCTTTCTGAAAAACTTGACGGGCTCCAGCAAAAGAATGAAGAGCTAGAAAAAAAGGCTAATCTTTCTGACACCGATTCCCTTCAGATTTCAATTGAGCAACAGATGCAAGAAAGCAAGGAAAACTCAGAAAAAAACAAAAAAAAGAAAACCTCCCAGTCTCAGCAAAATGTGCTAGACGAAATGGAGTCACTAAAGGATAAGCTTCAGCAAGCACAAAATCAACAAGGAGAGAGTGCCCCATCAGAGGATATGGAGGTTTTAAGGCAGATTTTAGAAAACCTTATCGACCTTTCTTTAGATGAGGAAAAACTCTTGAGCGACTTAGCAAAAACCAATAATGACGACCCCGAATACGTGTCACTTATTCATTGGCAAAATAAACTCAGTGATGACTCTAAAATTTTAGAAGACTCTCTTTATGCACTTAGTAAAAGGCAGGTTCAGATAAAAGCAACAATTAATCGAGAGATGCGAGCAATTAGCAATAATATTAAAAAATCTTTAGACAACATGTCTGAGCGCGAGTCAGATAAAGCGGTTAACCAACAGCAGCTGGTTATGACCTCAGCCAACAACCTAGCCCTTATGCTGAGCGATGTTCTTCAGTCAATGCAAGAGGATTTAGCCAAAAAAACCCCAGGCCAACAACAATGTGACAAACCTGGATCAGGCAACCCAAGCCCATCAGACATTAAAAAGATGCAAGAGCAATTAAAGAAGCAGCTGGAGCAAATGAAAAAGGGGCCAGGCGGCCCTAAAAAGCCGCAACCCAAACCCGGAGGAAAAGACTTGGCTAAAATGATGGGGCGCCAAGAAATGATTCGTCAGCAACTGGAAAAAATGGCCAAAAAAATAGAGGAGTCTGAAAATGGCAACAGCGATAATTTACGTAAAGCAATTGACAAAATGGAGAAGATAGAGGAAGACATTGCAAATGATAATATTACAAACGAAACCCTAAAGCGACAAAACCAAATCATAGAGCATCTTCTTGAGGCTGAAAAAGCCGAGCAAGAAAGAGATAAAGATAAGAAGCGCGAGGCAAAAGAGGCCACTCAACTCCCCCACCACGTTCAAGAACTGCTAGAGGAGTATCAAAAAAATAAGATCAAACAATCGGAAATGCTTAGAACAATTCCCGCAAAATTAAAACCTTATTATAAGGAAAAGGTGAAAGAGTATTTTCAGAATATTGACTAAATGGGCGAATCAAAAATTTCATTTCAGTCTGTTGGCACATTCTCTTTAAAAACACAGGCCGCTGTAACAAACTGTGTTAAGGTACTGGTGAAACAAGAGTTACGAGAAATAGGAGATATCACCTTTGTTTTCTGTGACGATAATTATCTTCATAAAATAAACCTTGAATTTCTTGATCACGACACCTATACAGACATTATAACCTTTGATTATTCTGTTGGAAATGAAGTGATTAGCGAGATATACATAAGCGTAGATCGCGTTGCAGAAAACGCCAAAAAATACAGTCAAACCTTTGAAAATGAAATACACCGAGTTATGATTCACGGTGCACTTCATCTTTGTGGATACAAGGACAAGCTTGCAGAAGACAAACAAATTATGCGAGATAAAGAAAACCATTACTTATCTTTGTTGGGTTAAGCCATTCTTAGAGAGCATTAATGGCTTAGAAAAACTTAAATAGTTCCACGTGGAACCAATATATGTTTCTTAAAGAGTACGACGTAATTGTAGTGGGTGCGGGCCACGCAGGTTGTGAGGCGGCAGCGGCAGCTGCTAACCTTGGGGCTAATACCCTTTTGGTTACTATGAACATGGACACCATTGCTCAAATGTCGTGCAACCCTGCAATGGGTGGCGTTGCCAAGGGCCAAATAATTAGAGAAATAGACGCCTTAGGAGGTTATTCTGCAGTGGTTACAGACGAGACCATGATCCAGTTTAAAATGCTCAATCAGTCTAAGGGGCCAGCAATGTGGAGTCCAAGAGCACAATCAGACCGAATGCTTTTCTCAAAAAAATGGAGACAAACCTTGGAGAGTATAGACAACCTTGATTTTTGGCAAGAAATGGTTGTTGGTTTAATCGTTGAAGAAGGTAAAATATTAGGGGTTCGAACAAGCTTGGGCTTAGAAATAAAATCTAAAACGGTTGTATTAACCAATGGCACATTTTTAAATGGACTGATTCATATAGGTGATAAAAGTTTTGGTGGCGGAAGAGCGGCTGAGCGACCATCTGTTGGAATAACAGAAGAATTAGAGGCACTTGGTTTTGTTTCTGGGAGAATGAAAACAGGCACCCCTCCCCGTGTTGATGGGCGCACATTAGATTACTCAAAAATGGAAGAACAGCCTGGCGACAAAAAGCCTGGAGGGTTTTCTTACATGCCCACAAATAAACCAACGAATCAAAGGTCTTGTTATATAACTTATACTTCTGAAGCGGTTCACGATATATTGCGAACTGGTTTTGAAAAGTCTCCAATGTATCAAGGACGCATAAAAGGCTTAGGCCCAAGATACTGTCCCTCAATAGAAGATAAAATCACCCGTTTTGCAGACAAGAACCGCCACCAAATATTTGTTGAGCCAGAAGGTTGGCAAACCTGCGAAACATATGTTAACGGTTTTTCCACCTCCCTACCAGAGGATGTTCAAATAGAGGCGCTTCAAAAAGTTCCGGGTTTTGAAAATGCTAAAATGTTTCGCCCTGGTTATGCTATAGAATACGACTACTTCCCCCCTACTCAACTGAAACACACCTTAGAAACAAAATTAGTTGAAGGACTCTACTTTGCTGGCCAAATAAATGGCACAACAGGTTATGAAGAGGCGGCTTGTCAAGGCTTTATGGCTGGGATTAACGCAACATTGCTTGTAAAAGGAAAAGAGCCGTTTATTCTAAGTAGGTCAGAGGCATACATCGGTGTTTTAATTGATGATTTGATTACGAAAGGAACAGATGAACCATACAGAATGTTTACCTCGAGAGCGGAGTATAGAATTCTTTTACGCCAAGACAATGCTGATATAAGGCTAACCAAAAAAGGTTATGATTTAGGCCTCGTTACACAAAGCAGATATGACCGTCTTAATGATAAGCTTAATTATGTAGAAAAGCTTACGCAGTTTTTTAACAAAACGTCAGCAATTCCTGAAGAAATTAATCCAATATTAGACCGGTTAAAAGCCTCTCAAATTTCTCAAAAAATGAAAATGATTAAATTAGTTTCACGGCCTCAGGTTGATTTTAATTCAATTGAGCGCCTTCAATCTGTTCAACAGTTTTTGTCAGAAAACGGAAAAGATAATGAAGCGATAGAGCAAACAATAATTCAAATAAAGTACAGCGGTTATATAAATAGAGAAAAGGAAAACGCTGAAAAAATTACCCGGCTTGAAAACATCACCATCCCGGAAGATTTTGAATACAAAAAGCTTGCGTCACTTTCTTCTGAGGCAAAACAAAAGCTGGGCGCAATTCGCCCAAAAACAATTGCACATGCCGGAAGAATCTCTGGGGTGTCTCCGGCAGACATTTCTGTTTTATTGGTTTATATGGGGCGCTAGTTCCACGTGGAACAGGTTAAAAGTGTGAAAAAACGAAATAAAACACGATTGCGAGCGCCTTATCCAAAACAAGTCAGAATGCCTTGGGAAATCTTAAAAACCAAAAAGAGGGCGTAAAAACGCTCCCTTTTTTTGCCGAAAATACTTTTATTCGATAATTAGTTTTGAAATTTTATCTTTTTCTCCACCACAAATTGTTTTTATAAAGTAAAGACCCTTTTCCCAATTTGAGCAATCGATAACAGTTTCATAATTTTTTGCAGTAAAACGACTAACACTTTCACCTAATACGTTATAAATCTCAATTATTGAGTTGTGATCTGTATTAATTGAGAACGAGTTTTTTGCAGGGTTTGGAAAGATGTCAAGCATATGTTTAGATTCAGACATCCCCAAACCATATTCGTGAAAAGAAACGTTGTCAATAAAATAAGAGTCCGTTTCACCGGTTATGGCATCTTCCGGGTTAGGATATAGGTTTAAAGCCGCAATAGCGCCACTAAAACCTGTAGATCCCTCTGACCAAGTCCAGCTGTAAATAGATGTGTCATCAAAATACATTTCGGCAACGTCTCCGTCAACATCAATATTAATCCTAACCTCAAACCACGAACCAGTAGGATAAACAAATACAGTGCCAGGATCTAAGCTAGCTCCAGAACCAACGACCAGAGATCCATCCCCGCTAGCATTAAAATACACCTGAACGGCCCAATTTGAAGCGTCAGCAGAAAAGTAGTGAAGCAGATTAAAATAGGCTCCGTATCCCTCTTCAACATTCATCATATAAGACAGCGTCCAGCTTCCAGAATTTTCGTCTCCTAACGGCAGAACCACATCGGTAACTCCACCAGAAACAAGCTGAATACAGTTGTCTGGGCTAAAGGAGAATACATTAGTTACGTAAGTGTCTTCTGGGGTACCAGCCGAATTAGCCCAGGTTGTCCATAAGCCATTAGATTCTGTGCCAAGAAACCCCCCAGCTTTGTATGAGTCAAAGTCATCATAAATGTTTGTTTGGCCCCAGCATAAGGAGGTGGTTAAAAAGAAAGCAATAGTTAGTAGTAGATTTTTCATAAAAAAGATTAAATTTATGTAGTGATATATGTGGTTACAAATATAAGTTTTCTTCAACAGCCTTGCAACAAGGCTTTTAGCGTTAAACCTTCCACCAAAATAATCAATTTTATTTAATTATTATATGGCTTTATTTATCTGAATAAAAATCGCTTAAATAACAAGAATTAGGTTGTGTTAAACCAAATGGGGCGATTCGAACTATATACATAATTCTATATTTTCCTGTATTCCATAAATAGCAAAGAAATTGAAGAAAACTAAAAACGGAAAACCGGTTAAA
>TARA_B100001093_G_scaffold67260_1_pt1 | contig 25682 bp, 17 predicted proteins | sample TARA_B100001093 | Tara Oceans TARA_B100001093 (sample SAMEA2623116) | marine metagenome | biome: marine biome (ENVO:00000447); feature: surface water layer (ENVO:00002042); material: "saline water (ENVO:00002010), including plankton (ENVO:xxxxxxxx)" | depth 5 m | reverse complement strand
TGGACGGCAAGTTATGCAATTCGACATGACGGAAGTTTATGGTCATGGGGCGGAGGAGGAACTGGTAGATTAGGATTAAATCATGCCTCAACCATATATTCTCCAGCAAGACTTTCTAGTTCAGAAAGTTGGAATGCAGTCATGTCTATAGGTGCTGGAGCATTTGCACTTAGAAAAGACGGAACAATGTGGTCGTGGGGTGCAGGTGGACAAGGAAGAGGAGGTAGAGGAGATACATTAAATACTTCATCTCCAATTCAAATAGGTACTGACGATACTTGGATTGCACTTGCAAACACTACAGGACAAGAAGATTTAGATTGGACAGGAGCGATAGCAAATACTAACGGAACATCAACTAGTGGACATCTTTATGCTTGGGGTGATAGTACATCTGGTCAATTACATCAAGTGGGTGTATCTGAAGGTCCTCACGGCATGCCTGGTATTCATGACTTGTCTTCTCCTGTCCAATTAGGATTTAAGAGTTGGTCAAATGTAGATTCTGGTTATAGATTTACTCACGCAATTACAACAAATAATGAATTATTTACTTGGGGATTGAATTATTACGGAACAACTGGACTAAATGAAGTTTTTGCAACTGATGGTGGTACTGTTCACAAATCATCTCATACTTTAGTTAAAGCTGGTACAAGTTTTGTTTCAGTTACAGCGTATCATAATACAGTAGGTGCTTTGACAACTAATGGAGATATATGGGTTTGGGGAGACCAAACACAATCAGGATTTAAAGAAACAAATATGGTACATAGGTCAAAACCAACTCTCATACCAGGAGACAGGTCTTGGAATCATGTAAGTGCTGGTAATAATTATAGTGCCGCCATAACATCAAATTCAGAATTATGGACATGGGGATTAAATACTGATGGTCAACTAGGATTAAATGATACAGTTCATAGAAGTGATATTTCTCAAGTTACAGGAACTTGGAAAGTTGTTGAAACAGGAAATAATCATACAGGAGCATTTGATTCAAGTAATGCAATTCATACATGGGGTAAAAATGATGTAGGACAATTAGGAACTAATGATAATTATCCTTTCTATACAAATCGTTCTACACCTACTGCAATTGCTACTGGTTCAAATAATCATTCTCAGTTATCTGTAGGTAAAGATTATTCGGCAATAATCGACTCTTCTAACGGAATACTAGCTTGGGGACATAATAAATATGGAAAAACAGGAGTAAGAGATTAAATGACTAAAAAAGTTTTTTCCATAAACACCCCTAAAAAATTAGGGAGTGCTAACTCAGTACCTAAGAGTTGGACTCAAGTACAAGTTGCGCCTACAGGAATAATGGCTAAAGATGCCGATGATTTTTTATTCGCTTGGGGCTCTAGTGGATATGCTAATACTACTATTTTTGGTGGGGCAGGTCCAGCATCTTCACCTACGTCAGGAAATAATGTATTTAATTTAGATAGCACAGAACTACAACCTGTTCCTCATCAAGCGTTAGGTTTGCCTAATGCACAAGCGATAAAAAAACTTATATTTGCAGGTCATGGAAATGATCAAACAGCATATGCTATAACGCAAGATGGCGACCTTTATGCTTCAGGATTTAACACTTATGGAGTAGGTGGAGGACGAGGAGGAGGTCCTAACTTTGGAGATTCGACTTATAATCTTAATGATGTAAAACAAGCTAGGTCTAGCTTTACTCAAATTTTTAGTGGTCAAAGAGGAGTAGAACACCCAGAACATACACAACTTATTGATAAAGGCGTTCATGATATAGATTCTAACAGATACGCTGTAGGTATGATAAAAAATGATGGAACTCTTCATACATGGGGATATAATCATTTAGGTCAATTAGGAGCAAATAGCACTCAAATTTTATATTCTCCAGTTCAAATAGGTAATGAAAGATATAGAAAAGTTTTAATGGGTATGCATGACGACCAGAACTCAACTATGGCTTTAAGAGATGACCACACTCTTTATATGTGGGGTTCAAATGAATATGGTCAATTAGGAATTACTCATGGACACACTACTTGGCATACAATCGACCGTTCATCTCCTAATCAAGTAACATCAGGAACAGGCAGTTTTATTCATATTTCTTCAAGTGGTAAACATAGTGCCGCAATAGATTCAGAGAATAGACTTTATATGTGGGGATATAATAATTACGGACAGTTAGGTGTCGGTAATATAGCAAATAGGTCATCTCCAACACAAGTTCCAGGTAGTTGGTCACAAGTAGAAACAGGGTACGATACGACTTATGCTTTGACTACTGATAATCAATTATTTGCATGGGGAAGAAAACATGTTGGTTCTATACCTGAACACCCATTTAATGCAAATCGTTCATCGCCTATAGCTTTAAAAGGAAACAATAATAATACAGGAGCAAACGTAAGTTTTGGATTAGTTAGTTGGACAAACATCGCCGCAATTGATTACGGAGGTATTGCTGTAGAGGCAACTACAAATACTGCTTATGTTTGGGGTTCTAATGATGTAGGACAATTAGGTCTAGGCGATAGTGCTAATAAATCTAGTTTTGTTGCCATAGGAACACATAACGGAGGGCATCTTTCTAATAAGAGTTGGTATAATGTAGATGCTGGTCCTAGAAATATAATATTATATGATCCTGATGGTAAAATATATGTATCAGGTGGTGATTACTACGGAGCAACAGGTAGAAGAAAGTCTGTTAATGCACAAAATAATAAGCGTGTATATAGAAGTTTTCCTATACAAGTAAGCACAGTAGATGAATCTAAATGGTATTATCCACAAAAAATTCAAACAGGTTCAAACACAGCATTCAAAGAATTTTCAGTAGGTCAAAATCATGGACTTGCAATAGACTCTAACGATAAACTTTGGGGTTGGGGTAATTTTGCTGGTCGTGATTTTTTTGCAAATACAACAGAACATAACTCTTGGAAAAAAATTGCATCAGCCCATACTCATAGTATAGGTCTTACAGATGATGGAGAAGCATATGCATGGGGAGAAAATAATTGGGGTCAGCTTGGAACAGGAGAAAAAACGCATAGGTCTTCCCCTGTTCAAATTACATCTGAAGAAGGCACAAGTTGGATTGATGTAGATGCAGGAACAGGTTATTCAGCACTTGTTAGAAGTGATAAAACTTTATGGACTATGGGAAGAAATGAACATGGTCAACTAGGCCCTAGAATGTTTGCTAACAATACTCTTTACTACGGCAAAACAACTGGAATATATTCTCATAGAAGTTCTCCGATACAAATAGGTTCACATGAAGGTGTTCTTAAATATAAATCTCTTGGTATAGGAGTACATACTTCTTATGCACTTGATGAAGATGGAAACGTATTTGCTTGGGGAAGAAATAATGCTGGCTCTTTAGGAGACATGGGTCCAGGAGGAACAGTAGCAAGTAGAAGTTCTCCAGTACAATTAACAATAGCGTATAAGAATGATGGCTCTGCTCATTACGGAGCAAATAATACTTTTGCTGGAGGTGGAATACCAGATGAAGACAGTACTTTTAATGTAGCAGGTAACTTTAACACTAGAAGATTTAGTGCAGTAGATATTGTAGGTTCTATGGCCGACCATGCAGTTATACTTGATGAGTACGGAAGGACATTTCATTTTGGATATAATGTATGGGGACCATACGGATTCAATAATATTGTAAGTAGAAGTACGCCCTACTTAAATACAGTTTTTGGACAAAAGAGTTTTGCACAAGTATCTTTAGGGTCAAATTATGGAATGTATCTTACTCATGATGGACAGTTATGGGCATCAGGTTATAATCCTGATGGAAGATTAGGAGACAATACAGTTGTTGCTCGTTCTTCTCCTATACAAATAGCACACCCTAATTCTAGAAGTTGGAGTCAAGTATCAGCAGGTTTTGGACAATGTTATGCATTAGATGAAGATTATAAACTTTGGGGTTGGGGTAGAGCGAATATGGGAAGGCTAGGACCTTCTAATAACAATCAATCATCACCAGTTCAAACTGATGCAGGATTCACAAGAGCAAACATGGGAGTAAGTGTAATCTCAATGGCCGCTGGTGGAGAATACTCAGGTCATGTTCTTTCTAATAATGCTTTGTATATGTACGGAACAGGAACTTATGGTCAGTTAGGAAAAAATGATATATTAGCTTCAAGTTCTCCAATTCAGATTGCATCAGATAAAACATGGAAAACAATACACACAGCACAAAGTTTTACTCATGGAATAACTACAGACAAACAACTTTGGGGCTGGGGAGATAATAGATGGGGAACAGTAGGAGATAACACGATAATAAATCGTTCATCGCCAGTTCAAATAGCAGGAAGTTGGAATGTTGTTGCGACTGGTGGTGGAAATAGAACACATAATTGTTTAGCAATTAAATCAGACGGAACACTATGGTCTTGGGGTTATAATGCACAAGGTCAATTAGGTCTTAATGATGTTGTAGGAAGGTCATCACCAATTCAAATAGGAACAAAATCTGATTGGACAATCGTAGCCGCTAATTATTATAATGGAGCGGCGATTAATGCTAACAATGAATTATTTGTTTGGGGAGATGGTCCTCAAGGATCGATGGGAGATAATACAGCAGTATCTAAATCTTCCCCAATTCAAGTAACTGGTAGTTGGCAACAAGTCGTATCAGGTGATAGATGGTTCTGGGCTTTAAGTTCAGCGAATCAAGTGTTTGGTTGGGGTTATAATAACTACGGACATGTTTCAGCAGACACTACTAAAACTAATAAATCTCAACCAGTTCAAGTTGCTACTGGTAGCAGTTTTGCTTTCATAGGTGCATTGTCAGGAACAGCATGTATGGGAGATACAAACGGAAAATTATTTGCAGTAGGCTATAATGGTCATGGTGCTGTTGGTGACGGAACTACTGCACACAGGTCAACAGTTACCGCAATACTGACACAAAGAAATACTCCTAGAGCGTTTTCTGCCGCTTACTGGAATGAAGGTAGTATAGCGAGAGAAATAACAGGAGGTTATCATCACTGGCAAATGCTAGACAATTCTAATACATTGTTTGCATGGGGTCATGGAACTACTAATCAATTAGGTCAAATGGGAACAGGATTAACAACTCCAAATAAATCTAGTCCAGTTCAAGTTTATGGAAATGATAGTTGGGTTCAAATTTGTGCAAGATTTAACAACGCTACCATAGATGGTCTTTTAGCAATTAAGTCTGATGGAACAGCATGGATTCATGGTTACAACGGAAATGGTTCTGATACTTATGATGGTACTTTAGGAATCAATGAGAGAAATGGTACTTATTATTCTCCTGTTCAAGTATCTCTTCCATCAGGATTTAATGCATCAGGTAAAAAACCTTGGTTTCATGGACATGGTGGATTTGTTTTTGAAGCAAATACATTGTCTACAGCACAAACTGTTTACGGTTGGGGAAGAAATGAACACTCAACATTAGGCTCAAGATATTTTCAATATCATAGGTCTTCTCCAGTTTTAATAAATTCTGGCAAAAAATATAAAGATATAAAAACATTTACAACTACAACTGCTGGAGGTCATAGTTTAGGAGTTGATGAAGACGATATACTTTGGTCATGGGGCGGTTCTTATACTACTAATTATGGAGAACTAGGATTTGCAACATTACTAGACAGATTCCATAGGTCATCTCCTACGCAAGTAAAACTAGCACATCAATGGAGACCAGAGTCAACAAAAGAAGTAGGAGTACCTGGAACTGAATGGGTTTCAGATATTGTTTCTGTATCGTGTGGTAGAAAATATGATGATGCCTCTACTGGAAATATGTCAGTTCTTACGGAATCAGGTAACGTATTTTCATGGGGTTATAATGCAACCTATGGAGGTCTTGGGGATAACACAGTTATAAACAGAAGTGAGCCTGTTCAATTAGGATTTAACTTAGACGGGCAATTTGAGGGAATTAGTTTTAGTGCATTGTCTACTCATGCATTTGGTGGATTTGCAATTGGAAGTACATCAACAACTAATTCAAAATATGGAGCAAATAGTTTATGGGGTTGGGGTAGAAATGATGCAGGAATGCTTTCAAAACAAGCTGAAGATGTAGTAGCATACTCATTTCCTATTCAAGTAGATGGAGCGTTTCACGATCAATTCTGGATTAAATGGGACACTCATAGATATCATGGAATCGGAATCGCTAATAATGGAACTTTATGGGTTTCAGGATATAATCAGAATGGGTGCTTAGGTCAAAATTTAAATCCAACAGAACTTGTAGCAAGGTCATCTCCAATTCAAGTAGGAACAGCAAATAATTATATTGATGTTGCCGCTGGAGATTATAGTTGCTATGCAATTAAAGATGATGGTAAACTTTTTGCATGGGGGTATAATGCTCAAGGGCAACTAGGACAAAATGATACTCTAAATCGTTCATCACCTGTTCAAGTTAGACCTGGAACATCATTCACTTCAGTATCAACTTCTTATCGACATGTTTTAGCTACTACTTCATCTAACAATATAGTGGCATGGGGAGAAAATACTTCTGGTCAATGTGGAATCAATAATGCGTTAAATGTATCTTCACCAACTCAAATTGGAATATCAACTTGGAGTAAAATTAAAGTAGGTTATCATCATTCTCTTGCAATAGGAAAAGGATTTTTAAATAATGCCGGAGGATTATACACATGGGGATATAATCTAGCCGCAGGAGTTTTAGGACAAAATAATGTTGTTAATCTATCTAATCCTACTCAAATTGGAACACACACAAATACAAATAAACTTGCGGCAGGATATCAAAATACTAAATGGATTAATACTGCAAATCAAATGTTTGTAGTTGGTTATAATACCTATGATGAATTAGGTCAAGGAGATACAGTCCATCGTTCATCGCCCGTTCAACTTGCAGGTAGTTGGACTGAAGTAACAAGCGGTTATCATCATGCAATAGCAACTGCGGCTAATGGAACTATATTTGGTTGGGGTCTTAGAACAAGTGGTCAAGTAGGAGATGGGTCTGCAAGTGCAAATACAAGAGACTTTGGAATACAATTAGTTGCAACAGCGAACAGTTATTATCACCCAAATCCTACAAATGTAAGTTTTCTTTATTCTGGAATATATAATTCAGGTATTATTGATGCAAATAATAAAAGATATGAATTTGGAGCAAATGAGTGGGGTCATGCAGGAAGAATCTTCTGGGCAGTTGGTGGAACCCATCACTCAAGTGCTGTTCAAGTTACAGGAAATAAACAATGGCAAACAATAGCCGTAAGAGATGCAGTAGGAGGTCAGGGTATACAGAAAGATACAAATAAATTGTGGGCATGGGGATATAACTCTCATGGAGATTTAGGTTTGAATAATCAACTAAATCAATCTTCTCCAACTCAAATATGGGGAGATGATGTAACTAGCGTAACTGATGGAATGCATCACACAATAGGTTGGACTGCTAATACAGGCAAGATGTATATGGTAGGATATAATGACCACGGTCAAATAGGTCAAAATGATGTAAGTGTTAGTCGCTCAACACCAACTCAAATAACAGGTGAAGCAAACATACAAGGCATACATGTAAATGGAAATAATTGGTCAAATGTTTGGGGTGGAGAGAGAAGTGTTTTTGCAGAACTAAAACATTCTAACAAAAGAATTTATGCATGGGGATATGAGGGTATTAGGTCATTTGCAAAACTTGGTTTAGGGTATAGGAATGATTTTGTTTATACTCCTACGCCAATGGTAGGAAATTATTTTGGAAACACAGAGATTAGTAGATTTGAAACTTCTTTGCCTGCTCAAATTGGAAATTTAAATTACAAATATGTCGCCGCAGGAAATAATATTTCTTACGCTATATCAGATACAGATTTGATTTATTCATGGGGAAATAATCGTGAAGGTCAACTTGGTAGATATGGAGAAGCGAATTCTGAATTTGAATCATTTAGTCCTGTACAAATAGGTGTCGTAGCAGACACCTATCGAAGAGTTTACTCAGGAAATACAGGAGCGTTTGGAATTAAGTTTAGAATCTAGATGCACTGGCTTGAATAGACTTCCATTCTTCTTCTGGAAAGAAACGTGCAAAGTCTGAATCTTCTGCAATAATAAAATAAACTTCTTTCATATCATCAGAGTACATAAAAGAAAAACGATTAAATTCAGCCACAAATTCTGCACCATGCCCTAGCTTAACCTTATGTTTAAAAAGATGAAGCCTAGATAAACTTTTAAATCTACGAAGAGAAATATCGCCTTGCTTGTATAAACGAAAAATAATAGACATATCGTTTACAAAAGAACCCCCTGTACCAATGTCAGCTAATATAGGCTTGAGTCTTCCATCTTCATCAAATCTATCGTCATAGTAAGAATCTTGTGTCATTTAAACTCCTTGTTTTTTGTTATCGTTAATTAAGTATAGCAAACTAATTAAGAATGTCAACAAGTTTTTTAAAAAAATTAGATTAACAACTTAGTAAATGTTTATTCAAGGCAACAAGTAGTTTCTTGTTGCCTCTTGGCCTTTGCAAACAAAATGACAATCTCTCCAACCTATAGCAACAATTCAAGTGTCGACCCTCTCTATTGAAACTACTGATTAGACCTTGATACTCAGTCAGACATGACCCTGACATTTCTCTCATCTTACCCTTAACGTCCCCTGTGGAACGGGTTGGTCTTCTCATTTCGCTTGAGGAAGTACCCCAAGTATTGTCAATAAACATTTACTAAGTTGTTAAAAGGTAATTTCGTAGTTAGGTATTGTCTTGGCCTCTTAAGACAGAGGTTATTCGTCTGCCGCCGACAACTTTTTGTCTGTCTCTTCTATAGATTTACCTAATCAATAGAGTCTTCAACATCAAACAGTTATTACTAATACTATATTACAGTATCGTCATTTCTCACACCTAACTACAATTTCGATTTTTTGTATTAGTTGTTTTCCTCAGTTTTCGCTGATTACAAAAAATCTTAACTGTTAAAGATATTGTATGTCTATCAAAAACAAATGTCAACAGTTTTTTGAAATTTTTTATTTATTATAATTTTTGTTGCTTTTTAACAACGTAGTGGCTTTTTCTTTTATAGACTCGTCTTTAAAATTTGACTGCGTAAAAACTTCATGAATTTTTTCTATCTTTTCTTTGTCTTCTGCATGTTCAATATATGCTAATCCTGTTTCTATAAAGTTTTTTGTATCTCTTTCCTTATAATAATGATTTACTAAAAACCAAAGTGTCCAACAATTTGTGGGATTTTCTTCAAACTCTTCCCTTAACATTTTTACATAAAGTTCAGGTCTTTCTTTTTTCTTAAAATCTTGGTCGTGAATTAAATATATTAAATCATTATAAACTTCATTTTCAAGTTTAGGGTCATGCTTGTACGACCAGAACAAATGTTCATAGATAGGTTGTACCCAATGATAATATTTTTTTCTATGGATTTTATTAGTTCCTAAACATTTAGGAGGACCTACACGAACTTCTTTTGTGTATATGTCTAATCTATCACATGCAATATTTGTTACTGATGGAGTTTCTTTCATTGTTTTTTCCATCTCATCTAATACGTTGATAGAAAAGTATTCGTCTAAATCAGGAGAAAGACACCATTCAACATCTTTAGGTATCATGTTCAAATTGTAGTTTCTAGCTACGTTGAATTTCCATGGCGTAAAAGTTTTTTGTTCGACAATTATATTATCAGCTTTTTTAAATTCTTCATATGTTCCATCTGTAGAACCTGTATCTAATATGACTCTGTAATCAAAATCTTTTGTATAGTAAAGCCACTTTTCAACATACTTTATTTCATTTTTACATATTGTATATGCGGCAGTTTTCATACTTCAAGATTATCATTTCTTATCGTAGACCTTCCCTCTAAAGGTCTAGCTTTAATAGTAGTATCATTTGTTTTGTCATAATTTTTATCGTATGCAATCAATCCTTGATGAGTGATATGAAATATATCTGTTCTTATCATAATATCTAAAGGAGCAACTATTCCATACTTTAATACATGAGCAAGTAAATTTTTTGCAACTTGAGGGTCAATACCATAAGCATGGGCTCTACAAATAAAATGATAGTTAGGACCTTCTGATGCATGTGGTGGAACTGACATGACAGGCCAGTTTCTCTCAGCCCATTCTATTCCACCAAGATAAACAATTGAATTATAACTTTCGTGCATTTCAATATTCTTAATCACAATTGCATCATGCTCTAATATAATAATTGGCTTATCTAAATTTACACAATGAATCCATAAACTAATATGACTTAATGCACAAGCAACCTCACCTCTAGTTAAATAGTGGTCGGTAATTTTTAACATTTTCATGAAGTCGCTGTTTGATGAATGTTCTGGAACTATCATTTTACTTTCTTTAGTTCCATCGTAAGCGTCCCATATTTTCCATTTCATACCAACTTTATCACAAGAATCTTGACATTCTTTGGAATGTCTTTCCGATTTCTCATGATTTTTTACTGTTATAATATATGCACTTTCATACGCTCTAGTATTTGACCAAAATGGATTTATCATTTTATATTACTCCATCAAGAGGATTTTTCTTTTCATAAATTAGTTTTGCATTTGTATCAATAGTTCTTTTTGCTTCATCTGAATTTAACCATTCAAATAATTCATTCAGTTCTTTTAAATCACATCTTCCAGGTTTATGCACTTGAACAAGAAGTATAGCCTGATATGCAACATTATTATAATGCTGTAAAGCAAAATCTACATCATCTTTTTTAATTTTTTGTTCTTTCAAAAGTCTTTGCCAATGAGGGGTAAACATAAATTGAACATCACATAAGTCCATATCAACATTTAAATCAAACGCTAATTTTGAAATATTTTTCTTTGCTCGTATTTGATCTAATGTTTCATTCATATTTAAATGTCTGAAAAATCCTAAATTAGGTATTCTTTTAATGTATGGGTCTTCTTTAGCTAAATCTGAATTCCAATGTGGAATTTGTATTTCCCAAATGGCTGAGTTACTAGAAACTCTGTACATTTCTTTTATGATTTCATGAAAGTTTTCTTTTGTATCTCCTAAGTACTCAAGAACATTCTTAGCAACAATATGTGAAAATTCTTCATCTTTAAATGGCCAAGGAGTTTTATTTAAATCTAAAACAACATCAGGCTCAACTCTTTTATCAATATCTACATTTACATAATCATCAAATTTATCGAACCCACAACCTAAATTAAGTCTCTTAAAATCTCTGTCTTCATTAGGCATTTCCACAGAATTCAAAGAAAACTTTTTTTCTAATTGTTTATATACTTCAGCAAATGTATCATTCCATTTAGTATAAGTTTTTTGTCTGAATATTTTTGCAGTTTTATAATATGGAGAAGTTGTTGAAGTTGGGGCACCACAAGTCCATGTATGATAAGGTAAACATGGAACCATGACCCATGTTTCTTTTCCCATAGCCGCAGATAAATGAGCAATACTTGTACAAGAAGTAATTACTAAATCCAGATTCATGATGGCGGCCGCAGTATCGTCCCATGTGTTTAACTTATCTTGTAAATCTGTAATTTCTTTTGAAAGTTCAACTACATTATGGTCTTTTTGAAGACTGTAGATATCTAAATCTTCATACTTTGTTAGATTAATTAAGAACTCTGGTGGAAATCTACGAAATTGTTGATGTTCAAATTTAGGATTACCTGCCCAACGAATACCAACTTTAAACTTTTTCCCTTTTTTGAGTTTGATTATTTTAGACCATTTTCTTACTTCATCATCTTTCGCTGACAAATAATTATGATTCGGAAAATCTTCAAAAGTATGTCCTGCTACCCAACCTGCTGAGAATCCAGGTACCCAAAAGTCGTGGTCTACTTTATCAAACTGATTTCTTAAAATTACTCCATCAACTCCAGGCACTCTTTTAAACAAATCATCTATATCTTTAGAACATGCTAGATAAACTTTCTCTGCTCCTAAATCTTTATATGACTTGGCAAATCTAGCATGTATCATCTCATCTCCATATCCGCCTTCAAGAGATATGATAATTGTTTTACCTCTAATACTATGAACACTAGGATTATAAAGAGGTGCTTTTGTGTTAGGAACTCCATTTCCATATACGCTTAGAAATCTTCCATTCTCTAATAGTTTAGAGCCTTCTTGATATTTACCTTCTTGAATTAAAAACCAACCTCTATTAAAAGAATGTCTTAACCAGATGTCTTCAGTATTCTTTCCATTACCATCTAATATTTTATCTTTACCTATATTTTCTAGTTTATCAGATAATTTTCTAGCTTGTTCATGTTTACCTTCAAGCTGAAGTTTTAACATTTCATCTATTTCATGCATATTAATTTCCTGTCAATTATATAAATATAGTTGCTATTCCTGTCCAAAAACTAATCCAATAAAAAGCAATCCATCTGAATATGTTCATACAACGCCAAGGGTGAACTAATATATTATATTTTTTAAATTTACGAATTTTTCTTTTCAAAATAATCTCCTAAAACAGAATTAAGTTTATCTAAACTAGCACAAGTCCAGTCTTGATAGTGAGGTTTAAGTTCTTCAGGCATTTCTATAAAATCTATTTTAGAGTTATGTTTAGTTTGTATTTCATGAGCAACATCAAGAAATGATTTTACTTTACCTGTGCCACAATTATATATGCCGTTTACAGTATCAAATTTTTCTGCTAATTTAAATTTGATATCTAAGACTTCATCAACATGTATAAAATCTCTAAAAAAATTATCAGAACCTTCAAAAACTTTGCAAGAACCTGTTTCTAAAACTTGTTCTTCAAATTTAGTGTAAGGACTAGCTTGATTTCCTTTATGAGTTTCGTTATTTCCATATACGTTAAAGTATCTAAGACCTTGTATCTTAGCTTGAGGCATTTTCTTTATAAGTCTTTCAACATATACGTCAATTAAATATTTTGAATATGAGTAAAGATTTAAAGGATTTAATTTATCACTCTCTTTACTTTTAGTTCCTTTTTCTACTTTTCCATACATACTAGCCGAACTAGCATATTGTATAGGAACATCATGTCTAATACACTTTCGTATTAGTTTCTTAGTAAATTCATAATTTCTATTTAACACTAAGTTTCCATCAGTTTCAGTAGTAGAAGTTATTGCTCCCTCATGAAAAACTTTTGTAACTTTATCCCACTCATTAAAATGTTTTATGAACGCATCAGGATTAAAAAGTCTTTGAATGTCTGAACAATTTACGTTACTAAATTTTTGAGTTATGTCATCATAATCCTCAACTACCGCAAATTTAACTTTATCTTTTATTAGTCTTTTAACTAAGTTTGATCCTATAAATCCAAACCCGCCTGTCACTATTATCATGTTTGAGAGTCTCCTGGTTCTATTCTATAATTGTCTTCTACTGAATCTGGCGTTGAAACTTCTAATATTGTTCCTTTCGTTAAACATATAAGTTGATGAGGAACACATGGTTTATTTCTCCATACATCTCCTCTGTCAAGAACTGTTGAATGCTGTTCTGCGGTTTTAGTGTCAATCCATTTTACTGTAAACATTCCCTCTAATACATACCAAGTTTCATCTTTTTCTTTATGAAAATGCATAGAAAATTTTTGACCTTGCTTATCAAATCTTAAAAATTTTCCACAATACTTATCATTAGTTGCCCATATTAATTCAGACCCCCAACCTTTTTTTACTTCTCCGTCAAGCCGCATTTTTAACCTTTTCTATAATTTTAGTTGTAGAGTGTCCATCAAGAAGAGGTATAATAACAGTTTTCTTTACGATATCGTGTCCTACGACATTTTCTTTTTTATAATCTCCACCTTTAGTTATTATATCAGGCTTTATCTTGTTTATTAAGTCAAGAGGAGTATTTTCTTCAAAAATTATTACTTCATCTACAAAATCTAAAGCGAGTAACATTTTTTTTCTATCTTCTTGATTTACAACAGGTCTATCATCACCTTTTATTCTTTTTACACTTTCGTCCGAGTTTAATCCTACAATTAGTTTATCTCCTAATTTTTTAGATTTTTTAAGATAGTCAACATGACCACTATGAAGCAAATCAAATACTCCATTTGTAAATACAGTTTTTATTATACCTAAGTCTTTTTGAGAAACAGAACTTGTTCCTTTTTTAGTGACTACTGCTGATGCACCTTGATTAGCTAATTCTACAGCATCACTTACATTATATTTTTTATCAATCCCATAAGCAATTGATGCCGTTACAGTATCACCCGCACCAGTAACATCAAACACTTCTTTAGCTATAGCTTTTTTGAATTTAAATTTATCTTTAGAAATTAAAATCATACCTTTATTTCCTAACGTAACTAATAAGTATTCAGCGTTTACAGACTCTAAGACTGCTCTACCTTTTTCAATAATATCTAAATTATTATTACATTTTCCTACAGTTTGTTCAAACTCTTTTAAATTAGGTTTTAATAACCAGCAGTCTGAGTATTTTGATAAGTTATTTTTGGGGTCAACTATTATTTTATTATTAGTCTTTTTTATATGATATATGATATGATTTAACTTATCTCCTAATGTTCCTTTTGCATAATCACTAATTATTACACAAGAATATTTACTGAAATCTGTTTTAAGTATTAAATTAAATAACTTTTGATTGTCATATTTTAAATCGTGGTCAATTCTAGCATAATAATGCCCATTAGTATAAATTCTAGTTTTGTGTGATTTAAGACCATTAGAAGGTAAAACATTTTGTAGATTTAGATGGGTGTTTCCTACAATTATTTCATCTAACCATGATTTATCTAAAATTGCAAACAAATCAGTTTTAACTCTTAATTTTTTTAGATTTTGTGCTACATTACCTGCTCCTCCAGGCAAAAACTTCTTATGTGTATATTCAATTACTGGAACAGGGGCTTCAGGACTTAATCTGTTACTCTCACCATATAAATATTCATCAATAATTAAATCGCCTATTACTGCTACACTCATATTGCATTCTCCATTATCATAAATAGTATAAAATAATGTGTTTATTTATAAATAAAAAAGTACACTTTGGAGAAAAATAAATGGCTAAACCTACATCAAGAGAAGATTTTAAAGAGTATTGTCTGCGTAAACTTGGTAAACCTGTAATAGAAATCAATGTAGATGACACACAAGTTGAAGATAGAATAGACCAAGCTATACTTTACTATCAAGATTATCATTTTGATGGAACTCAAAAAGTGTATCTTGCTCATTCCATCACAGCAGATGATATAACAAATAAATATTTAGACATATCTTCTATTTCATCTAAAGTGACGAGTATTGTTCGTGTACTTGATATTGGAGACAGCTATTCTACAAATAATTTATTTAATTTAAGATATCAAATTTCTTTGAATGATTTGTATGCTTTTCAATCAACTCAGTTTTCTCCATATTATATGGCATTACAAAATATAGCTTTAGCTGAAGAAATTTTCGTAGGAAAACAAGGAATACGTTTTAATCGTCATGTAAACAAATTACATATTGATATGGATTGGAATTCTAAAACTGTAGTGGGAGAGTTTATAATTATAGAAGCATATGAAATTTTAGATCCAGATACATTCACAGATGTTTGGTCAGATTATTGGCTACAAAATTATACTACTCAACTAATAAAACAACAATGGGGAACAAATCTTAAAAAGTTTGAAGGTTTGAGTATGCCTGGTGGATTGGCATTTAATGGACAACAAATATATCAAGAAGCATCAGACGAAATACAAAAATTAGAACAAGAGATGATAACTTCATACTCTTTACCTGTAAATGATATGGTTGGTTAATTATGCGAAATAGACATTTTAATCAATATAATACATCTTCAGAACAAAATTTAACTGAAGATTTAATTATCGAAGCATTAAAAATATACGGACATACAGTATATTATTTGCCTAGAACTCATGTAAATTTAGATAGACTTTACGGAGAAGATGGTTCAGTATTATATGATGATGCGATAGAATTAGAAATGTATATTAAAAATGTTGAAGGCTTTGATGGTCAACAAGATTTTATATCTAAATTTGGTTTACAAGTTGACGAGCAAATCACTTTTTCTTTAGCAATAAAAAGATTTACTCAAGCACTTAAAACAAGTTTAATGACTGAATATTCATATAATCTTATAAATGAAGATGGCAATCAATTGTTATTAGATGCTTCAGATACTTATGATTATTCATCTATATTTAGACCAAGAGATGGTGACCTGATTTGGTTACCTATGGTTCAATCAATGTATGAAATAAAATATACACAAGATGAAGAATATTTCTTTCAGTTAGGTAAATTATATACTTACGAATTAAGATGTGAAAGATTTGAATACTCATCAGAAAGACTTGATACTGGAATTGCTAATGTTGATATCATTGAAGATAATAATAGCTTATCAACTTCAATCTCTGATGAAATATTGTTGGAAGATGAAAACAAATTGTTACTTGAAGATTCTTCAACTCTTATCATAGAAGGTGATGTCATACAAGCAAGAGCAAATACATCAGATAATGACTTCATAACTTCTGAAGTTAAAAACGAAGATGTATTAGACTTTAGTGAGCATAATCCATTTGCACTTACAAGGGAGTACTAAACTATGATGTTCGGACACGATTTTTATAACGGAACTCTTAGAAGATATATTGTTATGTTTGGAAATATATTTAATGATCTTCAAGTTGATAGATATGCTTCAGATGGAACTACGCCTATACAATCAGTTTATGTTCCGATTGAATATGGACCTAAACAAAAATTTATACAGAGAGTAACTAGAAATCCTGATTTGGAATCTGAAGAATTTTCTACTCAAGTTCCTAGATTAGGTTTTGAAATGACTGCTATGACTTATTCTCCTCTGAGAAAATTAAATAGTCTTCATAAGATAAAAAATGGAACATTTGCTAGTTCCGTAGACTTTTCACAATCTTTTTCTCCTGTAGCTTATGATTTAAATTTTACTCTTCATGTTTTAGTTAGGAACGCAGAAGATGGAACTCAAATTGTTGAGCAGATTGTTCCTTTCTTTACACCTGACTTTACAGTTACTATGAAAGTCTTGCCTGATATAGATTTGAAATTAGACATACCTATAGAATTAACTAATATAGCAATTGACGATCAATATGAGGGAGACTTTGACACTAGAAGAATATTAACGTACAGTTTAGATTTTATTGTAAAAGGATATCTGTTTGGTCCTATCATTCGCAATAAGTATATTGCTGATATGACTGTGAGATTTAAAGATGATTCAGATTCTACAGTTGAACCTAGAACGGTCTCTTCTTTCAGAACTACAGGAAATAGTGAATTTATTGCAAATACTACATATACAAACAACACGCCGAGAGATTAATTATGAGTGAAGTAGATAAAAAACTTAATCAAGTATTAGACATAGATATTCTTCCAAAAAAGAATGAAATTGTTGTGCCTAAAAATGATGCCGAAGATGATTATGAATATGCTAGAAGTAATTTAAGAGATTTAATAGACCAAGGAAAAGACACGTTGCACAATTTAACTTATTTGGCTAATGAAGGTGAATCTCCTAGAGCGTATGAAGTTGTAGGTCAAATGATTAAAACACTTACTGATACAAATAAAGAGTTATTAGATTTAGCAAAAAAAGCCAAAGAACTTAATGGAGAATCTAATCCTACAAACGTAACAAATGCTTTGTTCGTAGGTAGCACAGCAGAGTTACAGAAACTACTAAAACAAAAATGAGTGGATATTTAGGAAAATCTACACTAAAGTCTGCCGAGACTACTTTACAGTATACAAAAGAGCAACTTGAAGAATATATAAAGTGTTTAAAAAATCCTGTATATTTTATTGATACTTATTGTCAAATAGTAACGCTTGATAAAGGATTGCAACCTTTTAAATTATATCCTTGTCAGGTAGATAAAATTAAATTGATTCATGAGAATAGAAAAGTAATTCTTATGGAAGGCAGACAGCAAGGTAAAACTACAACTTCAGCCGCTTATATTCTTTGGTATACTATTTTTCAAGAAAGTAAAACAGTTGCAATATTGGCCAACAAAGCTACAGCGGCCAGAGAAGTTTTAAATAGATATCAAATAATGTTTGAGAATCTTCCGACTTGGTTACAACAAGGAGTAACAACTTGGAATAAAGGAGATGTATATCTAGAGAATGGTTCTGTAGTATTTACAGCGGCAACAGCCGCCTCAGGAATTAGAGGAAAATCTGTAAACATGCTTTATGTTGATGAAACTGCAATCATACCTCATCAAATAGCAGATGACTTTTTCACTTCTGTATATCCTACTATTTCTGCTGGCGAAACAACAAAAATTTTGTTAAGTTCAACTCCTCTAGGATATAATCATTTTTGGAAGTTTTGGAATGATGCAAAAGAAAATAGAAATGGATTTATTCCTCTATTCATACCTTATACTGAAATACCTGGAAGAGATGCCGAGTGGGCAAATGAACAACTTAAACTTTTAGGAGAACTAAAATATAATCAAGAAGTATTATGTGAATTTTTAGGTTCAAGCGATACTTTGATAAGACCAGATATAATTAGAAATCAATCAGCATCAACTCCCATATGGACAAAAGATAATTTAGACGTATATGAAGATGCTCAAAAAGACAGAGCATATGTTTTAGTAGCAGACACCTCAAGAGGAGTTGGGCAAGATTATTCAGCTTTTATTATTTTTGATGCTACAGAATTACCTTATAAGATTGTTGCAAAATATAGAAGTAATGAAATTGAGCCTTTAGTTTTTCCTACAATTATTCAAAGAGCAGGCAAAGAATTTAATAATGCTTATGTATTACTTGAGATTAACTCCCATGAACAAGTTGCACAAATTTTATATTATGAGTATGAATACGAAAATGTTATTTTTGTAAATAGAAGTACAGATGGACAAGTTGTGTCAGGAGGATTTGGAGGAGGAAAAACACAACTAGGAGTTTTTACTGATGTAAAAACAAAAAGAATCGGTTGTTCAAATTTAAAGTCTTTAATTGAAGAGCAAAAACTAATTATACCTGATGCTGACATTATATCAGAAATGTCAACTTTTATAAGAAAAAGAACTAGCTATGCCGCCGATGAGGGATATCATGATGATTTGATGATGTGTTTAGTATTATTTTCTTGGTTATCAACAAACCCATATTTTAAAGAATTAACAAACGTAGACATAAGAACAGAGTTATATCACGAAAGAATTAAAAGAATTGAAAGTGAAATAGTTCCATTTGGCTTAGTTGATGATGGTGTGAATGAGCCAGAAACAACTTTTATAGACAATGAAGGCCAATCATGGCAAACAACAAACGCTTTTGAAAAGTGCTGAAATTATAAATAAATTGAAAATCATAACAAAGTTCTTAGACAAATATTATTAGGACAAGGAGAAAATAAATGGCAATCAGTCTCATATCACCTGGAGTAAAGATTACTGAACAAGATTTAGTATCATCTACTCCTAGTTTAGCAACCACTTCTGGAGGATTCTCTGGACAGTTCAGATGGGGTCCGATCGATGAATCAACAATAGTAAATAATGAAGCAGATTTAGTTGAGCAATTCGGAAAACCAAATGCCACTAACGTAGTAGATTTTTTAAGTGCGGCTAACTTTTTAGGTTACACTTCACCGCTTCATGTAGTTCGTGTTGCAAATACGGCACTCAATTCTACTGCTGAAAATACTACTGGCGGAGGAGGAGCAGGAACAGGACTTCTCATAAAAAATTCAACAGTTTACAGAGAAACTTATCAAACAGGTTCTGCTAATGTCGGACCTTGGGCTGGAAGATTTGCGGGTGCTTTAGGTAATTCACTTAAAGTTTCAACATGTCCTAGCGGAACTGCATTCTCAGCCACATTAACTGGTACTGTAACTGTAGCTGTAGGCGGAACAACTGTTGTAGGAAGTGGCACAGATTTCGCTAATAATGTAATCGTAGGAGATGTTGTAGTTGTAAATAACAGAGCAATCAAAGTCTCGGCAGTCACAAATGCAACATTCATGACTTTAGAGTCTGCTCATTTAACAGGAGCATCAGCAGGTAGTAGTGCTGTTCGTAGATGGGAGTTTCATAGTGAGTTTAGTGGAGCGCCTGGTACATCAACAGATGCTTCAACTCATAGTTCATCTGGAGATGAATTGCACGTTGTAGTTGTAGATGAAGACGGACAAATATCAGGAGTACCAGGAACGGTATTAGAAAAATTTGAAGGTCTTTCAAAAGGAGAAGATGCAAAAGCAGAAAACGGAGGTTCAAACTTTTACCGAGATGTTATCAATGACCAGTCAGAATATATTTGGTGGACAGACCACGATAACGCAGGGACTAATTGGGGAAATACTTTACTAGCTGGAACAACATTTACTTCAGTAACATCACCAAAAAATTATAGTCTAGCAGGTGGTTCTGATGGAACCACATTAACAAATGGAGATAGAATAGCTGGATATTCTTTACTTGCAAACAAGAGCGAAGTTCCTATTTCAATAGTTGTGGCAGGAAGTTCTGATGCAACAGTAACAAATACACTTACTGCTGATTTAGGAGAATCTAGAAAAGATTGTGTTGTTTGTGCATCACCGTCTAGAGCCTCAGTTGTAAATAATGCAGGTTCAGAATTAGCTTCTATTGAAAGTTACATAGCAGGATTAACACGTTCAACATATCTTATAATGGATAGCGGTTGGAAATATCAATATGACAGATACAATGACGTATTTGTTTATGTTCCATTAAACGCTGATACGGCAGGAATCATGGCAAGAAATGATACAAACAGAGACCCATGGTTATCGCCTGCTGGATATGTAAACGGTCAAGTACAAAATTTAGTAAAACTTGCATACAATCCTACCTTAGCTGACAGAGATATTTTATATAAGGCGGCTGTAAATCCTGTAATTACTACTACAGGAAGAGGAACAGTTTTATTTGGAGATAAAACATTTACCTTGAAAAATACTTCATTGAATAGAATAAATGTTCGCAGACTGTTTATTACACTTGAGCAAACTATAGGAGAAGTAGCAGATAATATTTTATTTGAACAAAATGATGCATCAACTAGATCAAATTTTGTAAATCTAGTTACGCCATATCTTAGACAAGTTCAAGCAAGAAGAGGATTAACAGCATTTAGAGTTGTTTGTGATGTATCAAACAATCCTGAATCAGTTGTTAACTCTAATGAATTTGTTTGTGATATATTTGTTCAACCAGTCCGCTCTATAAACTTTATTCAACTTAATTTTGTTTCAGTACGAGGTACCGCTACATTTACTGAAATAGCCGCATAAATATTGGAACAAAATAAGGAGAAAAAAGATGTCATTTAATGTAAACGATTTTAGAGAACAACTTGGAGCAGGGTCAAGGGGTAATCTTTTTAAAGTAAGAATTACCCACCCTACTTTAGATTTTAGCAATTTTGATGTTCTTTGTAGAGCATCGAGTTTACCTAGTTCTTCTTTGGGAATTGTAGAAGTTCCAATGGCAGGAGGTAGAAGATTAAAAGTAGGTGGAGATAGAGTTTTTGCTGAATGGACTACAACAGTATTAAACGATGAAAATTTTAGCGTAAGAGGTGCTATAGAATCTTGGCAAAATACAATTGTAAAAACTAACTATGAGTTAGGAGAACTTGGAAACAGAGATATATCTAGTAGTGAAGTTACAAACGATGTTAATGTATTCCAGTTAAATACAGATGGAACTGTCATAACTAATTCAGCTTACAGACTTGTAAATTGTTTTCCTAGCGATATATCGACAATAGATTTATCTTACGATTCTACTGACACCTTAGAAGAATTCACAGTAACTTGGGTCTACGATTATTATGTAATAGGTGAAACTGTAGATGCAAATATTTAAGGAGATATAAATGGCTGTAACCCTAATTTCAGATTTGAAAGAAGCTATTTCAAACTCTGCGAGACCTAATCTATTTGAATGCGAAATACAGTTTCCTACTAATTTAACTAGTGCTGGAGTTTCTCCAACTGAGGCAAACGAATCATTTAAATTTTTATGCAAAGCCGCCGCCATACCATCTATGACTATAGGAGTTGTAGAAATTCCATTTAGAGGAAGAAGAATTAAAGTACCTGGCGATCGTATTTTTGATACTTGGACTGCCACGATAATGGTAGACGATAATCATTTCATAAGAAGAGCATTTAAAGAGTGGGTAAACACAATATCAACATTTGATTATGAAGCTGTAGGTAACAGACCTGTAGGAGGCTCGTTGAATGATTACATGGCAGATATTATCATAAGACATTTTAAGCAAGATGGCTCAACAGCTAGAACATATAAAATATTCGATGCTTTTCCGACTGATGTTGATGGTTTAGATTTATCTTTTGATGCAGGAGATACACTAAGCGAATTCGGAGTAACATTTCAATATCACTATCTTACAGCTAAGAGTGGTGTTGATGATGTAACTGCTGAAGACGATTTGACTGCATAAAAGTGTTATAAATAAACTTGTAATAGTTTCATAAAAAAAAGGAGAGAACTATTACTCTCCTTTTTTCATATATAGGATATTAAAAATGGCTATCAAGTTATTCGGTTTTAAAATAGGAAAAGACGGACCTGAACAGGACTTTAAATCTTTCGTACCAAAAGACGAAGATGACGGTTCAGTTGCAGTTGCTTCAGGTGGAGTTTACGGCACATATATTGATTTAGAAGGTTCTCTTAGAACTGACTATCAATTAGTAAACAAGTATCGTGAAATGGCAATGCAACCAGAGTGTGATGTTGCTGTAGACGATATTGTAAATGAAGCAATTGTTTATGATGAAGAGGGCAAACCTGTAGAAATAGTATTAGAACATTTGAAACAACCTCAAAGCATCAAAAATAAAATTCGTGATGAATTTCAATACATACTTCAACTTCTAGATTTCGGAAACACCGCATACGATACATTTCGTAGATGGTATGTTGACGGAAGAATATATTATCATTTAATCATAGATGAAAAAAATCCTAGATTAGGTCTTCAAGAACTGAGATATATTGACCCTAGAAAAATTAGAAAAGTAAGAGTAAATAAAAAAGAAACAGATAAATCTACAGCAATGAAGATTTATAAATCTCAAGATGAATATTTTGTTTACTCAGAAAAAGGATTTCTGCGTGATAACACTCAAGGTATAAAAATTTCTTCAGATTCAGTTTGTTATTCTAGTTCTGGTCTTTTAGATAAAGATGGTAAAGTTGTAATATCTCATTTGCATAAAGCAATCAAACCTTTAAATCAATTGAGAATGTTAGAAGATGCCACAGTTATTTACAGAATATCTAGGGCGCCTGAAAGAAGAATATTTTACATTGACGTAGGAAATTTACCTAAAATAAAAGCAGAACAATACTTGCGTGATGTAATGACAAAGTATAAAAACAAACTTGTCTATGATGCACAAACAGGTGAGATACGAGATGATAGAAGATTTCAAACAATGCTTGAAGACTTCTGGCTACCTAGAAGAGAAGGTGGAAGAAGCACAGAAATATCTACACTTCCTGGCGGTCAAAACTTAGGAGAAATGGAAGATGTGTTATATTTTCAAAAGAAAGTTTATAAAGCACTAAATGTTCCGTCTTCTAGATTAGAACAAGATAATGGATTTTCTTTAGGAAGAACTTCAGAAATCACAAGAGATGAATTAAAATTTCAAAAATTTATTGATAGGTTGCGTTTAAGATTTACAATTATGTTTGATAATCTTATGGAAACTCATTTAGTCTTAAAAGGCATTTGTACTAAAAATGAGTGGAGACAAATGAAAGAAAATATAAATTATGATTTTATTTCTGATACTCATTTCACAGAACTAAAAGAATCTGAAATTATGAGAGAAAGATTAGCAGTTTTAAGTGATGCTGATAATTATGTCGGAAAATATTTTTCTACAGAATATATTCGCAAACATGTATTACATCAAAGTGAAGATGAAATGAAACAGATGGATAAACAAATGAAAGGTGAAGAACCCTCTGATGAACCTTCTCAACAATCAGAACCAAAATCAGAGCCAGAGACGGAGCCAGAAAACAATCCTGAAGAGAGTAATACTGTCCAACAAATAGAGCAAACAAAAGAATCTAATGAATTAGCAAAATCTATGGTAGACCTTTATGATGATATGTTAAAGGAAAAATAAATTGAAAAAATTCAAAGATTACTCAAACTTAATTAAAGAAGATATTCTAGTTAAGGAAAATGCTGATTTATCTTTAGAACAGTTGATAGAGCAACTTAGAAAAAAACCTATAACAAAAGAATCTATTAGAGAATCTTTATACTTAGCAACATCTGTAAAATATACAGATAAAGAAGTTTCGCTCTTAAAAGAACACTTAGAATCTAAAATTCCTACAATAGAAGAACTGCAAGGTCCTAGAGGGGTGCAAGGTCCTCAAGGAAATAGAGGTGAACGAGGAGATCGTGGTCTTCAAGGATTGCAAGGAATACAAGGAACAAAAGGAAATAAAGGAGAATCTGGCGACCCAGGCGGTCCCGCAGGTCCTCAAGGAGAAGCAGGTTTACAAGGTCCAACAGGTCCTCAAGGTCAAAAAGGAGAACAAGGAGATAAAGGCGAAAAGGGAGACAAAGGAGATACAGGAGATACAGGTTCTCAAGGACTACCAGGCGTAGATGGAAAAGATGGACTTACTGGAGAAAAAGGAGAACGTGGTCAAACAGGAGCAAGAGGACTTAGAGGATTAAAAGGATTAACAGGAATTGCAGGTAAAGATGGATTAGATGGTAAAGACGGAAAAGATGGGTTAAATGGTGAAGACGGAAAAGATGGGGAAAAAGGAGAAAAAGGAGATGTAGGACCAGCAGGACTTCAAGGTGAAAAAGGCCTTCAAGGAGATAAGGGAGAAAAAGGAGATGCAGGTCAAGATGCTGATTTAACAGAAGCACAAGAAAATTTTTCTAAATTTAAAAAAGTTTTACAAGATGATTTAAGTAAATATAAGACTAGAGTAAATGCCCAAATTGCAAGAACTATAGGTGGAGGTAATGCAGGTTCTGGTGAAGTTAATTTAAGATTTTTAGATGATGTAGATACTACAAACTTAGCTAATAATAAAATTTTAAAATACAATTCAAGCACATCAAAATTTGAGTTTGGTGATGATGTCAGCGGCGCATCAATAAATTTAAGTAGTCTTACTTTAACTGGAAACGCTACAGTACAACATTTAATACCTTCAGCGAATGTTACTTTTGACTTAGGTTCTCCTACTAGATTTTTTAGAGATTTATATTTAAGTGGAAATACTCTTGTACTAGGTGGACAAACTATTTCTTTAGACAATTCTGGAAAATTAAAATTACCTTCTGGAACTAAAATTAATAATTTAGATCCAGCAGATACAAAAAAAATAGCACAAGCTGGTAGAGATAGAGGAAATACAGGATTTGATTTAGCACAATCTTCACATGATTTAGCTAACACTAATACAGTTTTGGCTCAAGCCGCTAGAGATGAATCGAATACAGTTAATGTATTAGCAACAGCGACAAGAAATGAA
>TARA_B100001093_G_scaffold28124_2_pt1 | contig 25768 bp, 18 predicted proteins | sample TARA_B100001093 | Tara Oceans TARA_B100001093 (sample SAMEA2623116) | marine metagenome | biome: marine biome (ENVO:00000447); feature: surface water layer (ENVO:00002042); material: "saline water (ENVO:00002010), including plankton (ENVO:xxxxxxxx)" | depth 5 m | reverse complement strand
AACTATACCCGGCCGTATTGTAGCAATAGCGCCTTCGATACTTTGTCGAACGACTCAAACGGTGAACCACCCTCGCAAGTACATGGAAGTTCAGACCCTAATTCAGATTTCGGGTCTTGAAATTCATAGAGGGAACCGTCTCATAATCTCAGATTTCGATTTTGAATTATCCGAAGGAGAGGTGGTTACTTTAGTTGGTCCAAATGGTTGTGGTAAAACTACTTTACTCGAATCTAGCGCAGGTATGCATACAATCTCTTCTGGCTCAATTTATTGGAGAGATGACTTATCGGGGATGAAACTAGTAAGAGATTCAGATGGTAGGAGAAATCCTTTACCTCCAATGGGTTTAACTTTACAAAAAAATGGAATATCTGGCGAAGAAACAGTCCAAGAAAGGATGAAAACTGTTCTTACAGTTTCTGGATGTGATTTCGATGATATAAAAGTCCAAGAATTACTCGATTGTTGGGGTCTTAAACACAGAAGTTCCGATAGAGTTTCTCAATTGTCTGGAGGGCTGGCTAGAAGACTCTCGGTACTTTCAGGACTTGCACCGGCTTTATTATCCAAAAAATCTCGAGTCGTACTACTCGACGAACCCTCAGAGGGATTAGATAAATCAGCTAAATTACTTTTGATTAATTGGTTGAGAGCTTTAATATCAAGAGGGCATGGAATAATTGTAGCAACACATGATTCTGATTTAATTTCGATAGCTGATAGAATACTCAAATTTAGTAATGGAAAAGAAGTAAATCTTAGTTCTCAACCACAGCCAGAATCTAACTTCATAATTCCTAATTCTACAAATAATGTTCCAATTAAAAAAGTTTCTAGTCTATTTAATTGGGCTTACAGGATGGAAAAAAGAAACCCAATCGATACCATTAATCGCCTAATCCCTGCTATTCTTGCACTATTACTATCTCATGCTTTGGTATCCGAAGATGAAATATCTATCGTAGGTACCGATTTTTTTTCTGCATTGATTCTACTCCCTTCATTTATTTCCGTAGTAATCCCTCCTGCTCTGATTAGTAGATATGCAGAAGAAAATTGTGGACGATGGTGGTCAGCAGTAATAGGTCCTAAATTCCGTCTTTCATCATCAATTATTGGTTCTTCGATTTTACTTCCAATCCCCTTAATTTATCTTTCATGGTTTATTCTGAGCGATAATTTAGCAAGTGTCGATGATTCAGTAGTCTATTGGTTATGGTTACCTTGCTTAGTAATGTACTTTGTTGCAATTGCTGCCTCATCATTACATTTGTTGGTTTCTGACTTGAGGAGATCTGGAGCATCTGTTGTATCTTTACTACTGTTAGTTCTCGTTTGGCCATTTATTGAATTAGTTGATTCTCTTGAGATGATTATTCTCAATGGTATGAGTTGGGGATTTTCATTGGAAGAACCAATTTTTATGATGTTTTTGGCTGGTACAATTAGTTTATTGGTGTGGATTGTTTCTGTATATCTTCCGGAAGCATGAAAACGAGCATTCATCATATAGTGACCTCTCCCAAGTTTGTGTCCTCAATGAAATACTATGGTTGGGGATTAACATGCATAGGCGGAGCAGGTGTTTTACTAACTGCAATAATGGGTTATACATATGCGCCCTTAGTGCAATCTCCGCCATTTAGATCTCCGGAGGCCTATCGAATACTTTTCTGGCACGTGCCTTTTGCTTGGACATCTTTTCTATCATTTTGTCTATTATTTATTGGAGCAATTTCTTGGTTTTTGAAGAGAAAAGAATGGGGCTGGAATTTGTTTTGTACAGGCTCTGATCTGGGTCTCCTGTTTGGATTGGGAGTAGTCATTTCTGGCCCAATATGGGGTTCAGCAGAATGGGGGGTGCCATGGGATTGGGGAGATCTGAGATTGAATACATTCGGTTTACTTACTGCTGTTGCATTATTCATCGTTCTATCTAGAAAAGCACAACCTGACGGAATCGAAACTAGAGACACTCTTTCCACAGTAGGATTGTTCGGCTTTGCCTTGGTACCTATTACGGCTGTAGCAACTACCGTTTATCAGAAAAGGCATCCTTCTGTCGTAATCGCAGAATCCAGTGAAACAGGATTAGACCCAAAAATGCTCGAAGTTCTAATTTTGGGTGTAATATCTTTCTGGATATTAATGGCTGGGCTATCTCTTCTAACTTACATCTCATATAAAATGGAATATGAGTTAAGAAAATTATTAGATAAAATAGATGAAGAGGTGGTCCATTGAACGGTTTTACCTCTTATCTAGTTACTTACTCAATCTTAGGATTTTTATTGAGTTATTATATCGTTTACATGGGCAGGAAATTAGATCATCTTAGAATAAGAATTAGAGAGTGTAAATTGTCATTAGAGGATAATATCTCTGAAAATTAATTTTTCTCTCACGAATCATTCTAATGTACTACGCTTTCGCAAGGTATGAGCCATATGTCCAAAGATGTATTTTGCATTGTTTGTGGAGATTCTTCCAAACTTTCTTCCAATCGTCTTTGTGAATCATGTTTCCGTAAGCGTGTAACATTATCAAAAGTCCCTAATACAATACAACAATTTCGCTGCCCAAAGTGTGAATCATACGAAATCAGAGGTCGTTGGTCCAAGATGGAACAAGAATCGTTGGCGGATTTGAGGATTCGCGATAATTTAGAATTAGATGAAAGAGCCGAAGATGTGAATATTGGATTCGCATTACAGATTATTGATGATAGAACTAACCGAATTCATCTTGATGTTTCTGGAATGATAGATAATTTTTCTTTTGAAGATAGCTTCGAGATTTTGTTACAAACTAGTAATGCAATTTGTACTCCTTGTACTAGAAAAGATGGTGCGTATTTTGAGGCTATTGTTCAACTCCGTTCAGCAGGAAGGAAACTGTCTGAGAAAGAACTCAAGGAATTAAGGGATACTTTAGATGAAATGTTAGGTGGAATGGAGGCAGATCCAATGTTTTTCATTACTAAAGAAGGCATTGTAACTGGAGGTTGGGATTTACAACTTGGATCTAAGTCCATGGCTAGGAATTGGGCTCGTATTTTAACAAAGAAGTTTGGAGGTACTGTTAAAGAAACATCTACTGTTGTAGGAATGAGAGATGGTATTGAGATTACAAGACTAACAGTCAGCTATCGAAAACCTGCTTATGATGTTGGAGATGTGGTGAAATTAAATAACGATTTATGGATGATTGATTCCTGGCAGAAAGATGGCCCTATAATCCGTCGATTGAAATTCTTTCATCGAACTGGGGCATCTTGGAGAGATATGGAAAAGGCTAGAATAATTTGTTCTCGCTCAGAACAATTTATTGTAGATATTTTTAATCGTGATAGTTCTGCTGCAGAGATAATGACTCCTCATGATTATACTATGGCAACTGTTGCTTTACCCTATGATGATGATAAAAAATCAACAAAACTACGTATTGGGTTCATAGAAGATATGTGGGTAGCGTTACCTGGGTTTGTTGGCGAGGTGGATTTATGAAAAAGAAAGATATTGAGGGACTTGCCAGAGAATTAGATTCACAGGATATGGTTGGATATACTAGAAATTTCATGGATGATTTTGAATCGGCAATCTCTGAGGTAATTGATATTGATGTAGATAAAGATTGGTCAGGAGTTCTTTGTTTAGGAATGGGTGGCTCTGGTGCAGGCGGAATGTTTCTTTCAACTTTAGCTGACTATTCGGGAGGGATTCCCTTTGTAGTATGGAGAGATTATGGCCTACCCTCCTGGTGGGGTCCTGATTGGTTGGTTTTAGCAACATCTTATTCAGGAAATACAGAGGAAACAATTGATGGTGTCCATGAAGCCTTGCAATCTGGAGGAACAGTAATTGGGATTTCATCAGGTGGTGAACTAGAGAAGTTAATTTCTGAAAGTGATGGATCATTATTCCTTCCTGTTCCAGGAGGTCAAATGCCTAGGTCAGCATTTGGACATTTGTTTGGAAGACAATTATCAGTATGTTGGTCTTTAGGAATAATCGAGAAACCAGATGATAAAGAGACTTCGGAAATGATTGAACGTCTCCGTTCATCTTCTAATGATTTCGACATAAGTGGCGGCAACGGGCTGGTCGTTTCTGTAGCAGAATCAATGCTAAATAGACAAATTGGAATTATCGCACCTACTATTTTGATTTCTGTAGCAAATCGTTTTGCAAATCAGTTAAATGAAAATTCTGAGGTATTTGCACGCCCTTCTGAGTTACCTGAGATGAATCATAATGAGATAGTTGCATGGTCTTCTGCTAATGAAAATGAACACTCTCTAATTTATTTCTCTTGTGGAAATATTCACCCTAGAATCAATTCAAGGATGGACTGGATGCTAGAAAATATCGATAACGATAGTTCTTGGATAATTGACTGTGAGGGGCAGAGTCTTCTCGAAAGTTTACTCTACGCTTCACATATTTCTGATTGGATAAGTATTTGTTTAGCATTGTTGCAAGGAGTTGATCCTTCTGAGATGAGTTCTATAGTGAATCTTAAATCTCATCTTTCTAAAGTTTAATAAATTGGCCCAAGAACCAATCTGGGGTCCGGATAATTTTCTAATGCCTCATCTCTATACTGTGGGTCGACAACTCCCGGCATATCATGAGTTTCAGGTTCATTAATTGATAGTTGAAAATGCAAATGCGATTCCCATCCCCCATTCTCATGTTTATCACCCATCCAACAAATCACTTCTCCGCGTGAGATATTTTGGCCAATTTTTTTCCCTTTTATTGATTTAGCACTCAAATGCCCATAAAGCGCCCATATTGGTTTATTATCCACCAAGTGCTTTGTTATTATTACATATCCATAATCTCCGTCTGCTGGATTATATCCAAAATGTGAAATTACTCCCTGATCAAATGCCATACAAGGTGTACCTACAGGAGCTCCAATATCTATGCCAATATGTAGGAATCTACCATCAGAAAATAGTTCGGTAGAATACATCCCTGGCCTTAATTCGTCATATCTCCCAATATCGTATTCAAATCTTGAAGGAGTATATTCACCTCCAGTGAAATCTCTAACTTCATATTCATTTGGTAGATTAACTACTGGATGATATCGCCCGGTTTGCCACTTAATCATATACCCGGATTAGGGTCTAGGTTTTCATCCCTCTTCATCAGTATTTTCCTTCATAACAGTAGGTGTTCTAATTGACTCAGAAATGGATTTTTGCTCAACTAGATTTTTAGGTAGGTTTGTAGCAATATCCAGCTTCTCCAGTTTACGACCTTGAGGTAATACATTAGTTTCCCATGAACCTACTGCTTTATTATAAAATTCAGTTGCTTTACCTAACCTATTACCTACTTCCGCAAAATGTTCACTCCAAGTAGTCATTCTTTTGTAAAATAACTGTGCAACTTCAACCACTTCTTTTGCTTCTTCAGCAAATCTAACTTGTTGCCAATACAAAGCAGCAGTTCTTAGTAATGCGATTAGGGAAGCAGGCGATGTAATTATCACCCCTCTATTCATTGCATCAGAATGTAATGTTGGATCTACTTCAAAGGCGGCAGAAACTAAAGCTTCGGATGGTACAAACATTACTACGAAATCAGCCCTTCCTGATACCTTTGTCAAATATCCCTTTTCTGCTAATTTATTCATTGTATCCCGCATTGATTTTGCATGTTGAATTAATTTCTCTTGTCTCGCATCTAAATCTTCAATTTCTAAAGCCTCAAGGTAATGTTTACCACTGGTTTTCGCATCAATTGGAATTGATCCATCGCCTGGAAGACGTACAATGACATCAGGGATAAGTCCCGAAGCACCCTTTTGTTCTAAGAAATCGGTATGTTTTGTCATACCTGCCATTTCAAGTAAATTCCTCAATGCGATTTCACCCCAATCTCCCCTAACTGAAGAACTTTTTCGGAGTGCAGTTGAAAGATTTGAGGCTTCTTTTCCTAAACTCTCTGTACGAATTCCTAGATCTGTAATCTGCCTCTTAATACCTGAATATGCATCTCTACGTTCCTTTTCAAGATCTTTAGAAAATTTTTCTAAATCATTAAGAGATTTTGTCATTGGACCGAATAATGAATCAATTTCTTTCTGCCTAGCAATATGATCTTTTTCTGCTGAAATTTGCACTTTCCCAAGTCTCTCTTCAGCAAGCTTTAGGAAATCTTCTGAGTTCTTCCTTCCTAAATCTGTTACTAGATTTTCTATTTCTGCCTTCACTCTAATTTCTGAGGTTGCTATTGCCTCCTCTTTTGCTTTAATCCTCTCTTCTGTTCTAATAACTTCACCACTTAATTTCTGTCTTGCAATCAGCCAACCAATTGTCGCTCCAAGTGTCAAACCAATAGCAACATATACAAGTCCCATTAAATCCATAATATCTGTTTGTAATTGACAGTATTTGAACTTGTAGATTTTATCTTTGTTAATAATCTCTAAACAGTTCTTATTAGGTAGATGTTCTTCATCATATTACGTGATGTCTATGCGACCTGTAAATTGTGCAATTCTTGGGTCAAGAGGTTTGGTTGCCCAGAGGTATATTCAAAGATTAGTCAATCATGATTGGTTTAATCCAGTATCTATTGTAGGTTCAAGTTCAACTGTGGGAATGAATATTCGAGATTTACCTTGGTATCTTGATGAAAAAAGGCCTCAGTTACCAGATATTAATGTCTTAGGATTAAATGATTTAGATACACTTGTGGATGAATTGATAAAAAAAAAAGTTACTGTAATATTTTCTGCATTACCTGACTCAATTGCCAGTGAAGTAGAGAAGCCTCTGGCTGAAAGAGGGTTTTGTGTAATTAGTCATGCGTTAATTCATAGATTAAAGGCTGAGGTTCCTCTGGTAATTCCAGATATTAATTCTGACCATTTAAAGATTTTAGAATCTCAAAGTTTTGGTACGGGATCACTAATTTCTTGTAGTAATTGCATGGTAGTCCCTATTGCTTTGACTTTATTCCCCTTAATGTCTGAATATGATTTTTCTACTGTAAAAATTATTACTGAACAATCGTTATCTGGTGGAGGTAGGAAGATGCTAGAAAGAGGTAGAAGCGGTCTAGAAATTGCTTCTTCGATTCCCGGTGAATCTGAAAGTATTATATCTGAATTAAATAGAATTTTAGGTGAAAAAAATGAAGGCATTTTTCAAGAAGCAAATTTAGATGTGAAAGTTTGGTGTTCTCGGGCTAGTCATGATTTTGGTCACTTAGCTACAGTTGAGATAATTTTTTCCAACGAAATCAGTGCTCATGAAATAATTGAAGCGTGGCAAAATTTTTCATCGAGGGTCTTCGATTCCAGACTCCCATCCTCGTCAAAGATAATCAACTTCGTGGATGGTAAGTTAGATCCAATTAAACATAGATGGAGTGGTTCAGTAACTGCATTGCCAGATGAAGATCTTAGCGCTGGCATGCCAGTTTCTGTAGGTGAAATAGAAGTATCTGGTAAGAAACTAAAATTCAAGTTATTATCTGATAATACTATTAGAGGGGCTGCAGGATATGGTGTTCTTCTTGCTGAGTTACTACTTGTTGAAGAATTAATTCCAGAAAAAAATCTAATCAATATGAGTTTTAATAGACGTAATTGATATGTATTATCTTCTCGGATAATTTAATGAGACTTCGCCATCTTGCCATGTCTCTTTCAAAATTACAACCACATCCTTGTGAAAATGTTGATTTAGAACAGTACTCTACTGACGGCAATATTGCATCTAAATTCATTTCATCTATAGTCTCATATGGAGATTTATCTTCTGATTCTATTATCGGTGACTTGGGGGCTGGAAATGGTATTCTTGGGATAGGCGCACTGAAAGTCGGCGCGGGAAAATGTATTTTTCTAGAAGCAGATAAGAATGCTTGTGAAATATTGCAAGAAAATTTAATTTCAAATAATTTTAAGGATTCAGGAGTAATAATTAATCAGTTCTTGGACATTAATACAAATTTTCCTAAAGTTGACTTGATTATTTGTAATCCTCCATGGGGTAGACAAAAAGAAAAAGCAGACCGTCCATTTTTAGATTTAATCATAAAAAATGGCACTGTTTCCCATTTAATGCATAGCGCTCATGCAAATCATTTACACCCCTTCTTCGAATCAAGAAATTGGTCGGTAGAAAAATATGGTGAATATGATTTCAATTTACCTGCTAATTTCTCTCATCATCGGAAAGAAAAAGAATCTACTAAAGTAGGATTCTGGCGTTTTTCACCAAATTGAATTTTTGTTTTTTGACCCGTGTTCTTCATAGGTGAATCATCAGTCGCGTAACCAATGAGTGCTTCAGCAGGTGACTTTGTTACGCCAGGAACACGTGTTTTAGCAGATGAAAATACGTCTCTAGGTGATGGGCTTGTTTCTACAGAAAATGGTGCCCTGGCTTTACTTTCAGGGAAATTAATTGAAGAGAATGGAGTCATCTCAGTTGAGATTTCAGGTTCCACTGCTAATTTACCAAAAATTGGCGATATAGTAATTGGGCAAGTAAATCGTCTTAATGCGAAAACAGCTGAGATTAGGATATTACATATTGAAGGAAAAGATGGTGGAGAAAGAGATATTCCTGCTTTGAAATTATTTGCCGATATATACGTGACTGATTTTGTTGATCGATACATTCCATCAGCCGGAGATGCAATGCGTTCTAGAGATATTATAAGGGCTAAGATAACTCAATTTGAGCCCATGCTAAAAGCTTCAACTAGAGATGGTCCTAGTTTGGGTGTCGTCCACGCTATTTGCCCTACATGTGGTGCAGAATTACAAAAAAATGATTCTATTCCAGATTTTAATGTGAAATGTAATATGTGTGATTACAAAGGCTATCGTGTTCTTTCTAGTGGTTTTGGCACTGGTTATTCAGTACCTGAAAATTCAGATATTGATAAATTCAATAGACCTGGTGAGAGATGGTCTGAGCAGGCAGAGAAAGTTCTTGGGCATGATGGAGCCCGTCCATATCTTTCCCCCTTAGCAGACTTTAGGAGGGGAATAAAACATGAAATTCCACCCTCAGCCGCCAGGCAAATTGGCCGTAATAATTCTAATAATCGTTCAAGAGGTCAACGTAGGGAGATGCATAAAACAACTTGCACAATGTGCTTAAAACCTACTGAAGTGCCATTTAAGCCAACTCCTGGGAAGCCAATTAGATGCCGTGAATGTATGGATAAGGTGAATAATGGTACTGCTACAAAGGAAGAACTCTCTGCTGAACGTCAGGTTTTGAAAGCAGCTAGATCTAAAATGTTAGAATCATCTGGAATTAAGTTATTCGTGGGAAGTATTTCTTGGGATGCAAACGAAGAGGACTTAAGGAAATTATTTTCAACTTTCGGGGAACTTAAAGAAGTACATATTGCAAAAGATCGTGAGACAGGTAAATCTAGAGGTTTTGCCTTCATTAAATTTTCAAGTCACAAAGATGGACAAAAGGCGGTCAAAGAATTAGATGGTACAGAATTTCATGGTCGTAAAATAAGTGTTCAAGAGTCTAATGAATCTCGTGGTGGGTCTGGTAATAGGCGTAGACATGGTAGAAAATAACCGTTTGATTCATTGCTGATGGGCTCCCCCTCTGATGTATGGGAGGCTGGCTTGTAATAGATGGCTATGAGGATGAGCCAGCGGCTTTTGGCGTTCCAAACTATCTTGGTTTCCATATTCGTTATATTTGCGGAGTTCTAGAATCTAGAGGTGTCGAATATACATATCTAACTATAGATCAATGGAGGATTAAATATAAACAATTTCTGAATGATAAATCAAGTAGAGATAAGATTAGAAGTGAATTAAGTAATCTTGCAGGAACTGTAGTGCTTGCCGGTTCTATAGTTCCAGGAAAATATATCCGTGGCACACCAGTTAGTCAGAGAGAATTAGATCAAATCCTTTCTATTATCCCTAGCGAAGTTCCAATATTATGCGGAGGCTGGGCGATAAAAAATTGGAGATACTCGGGGTGGACTCCTTTGCGTACAAATCTTTTCTGTGCTGTTAATGATGTTGATTCTTCTTTGGCTTTATTTCTTTCTACCGGGGAATGGAAACATAGTAGGAGGACAAAAGATGAATGGACTCTTTGGGCGCATTATGGATCTATCTCTAAGGCAGTTACAAACCATCCTGATCTATTAACCGTAGATGGAAGATCTGGGCCACTAACCTATGAAATAGAATTATATCAGGGTTGTGTTAGGTTCAAAAGAGGATGTAAATTTTGTATAGAGCCGAAAAAAGGCGTTCCATTATGGAGAAGCGAAGATGATATCCTAAAAGAAATATCTGGTGCCTTAGATTCTGGTGTGAAAAATATACGTATTGGTGGTGCAACGGATATCTACACATATCGTGCAGAAGGCGTTAGAGAATTAGAATATCCAATTCCTAATCCCGAACCAATAAGTCAAATTCTTCATGGGGCAAGAGAAGATGAGAGATTAGATATCTTACATGTCGATAATGGAAATCCTTCGATAATTGCTGAGAATATCGAACCATCTACTGAAATAACAAAATGTTTAGTTGAGAATCTGAGTGATGGTGCAGTTTTATCATTCGGTTTAGAATCAGCAGATCCGCATGTTCATCAGATGAATTGGCTTAACTGTGACCCTAAACAACTCAAGATTGCAATCAAACATATCAATGATTTTGGTAGAGTTAAGGGAAAGAGAGGATTACCTAAACTTTTACCCGGTCTTAATTTCATTGCAGGATTAAATGGAGAAACTAAAAACAGTTATGATATGAATTTCAATTTATTAGAAGATTTAAGATCAGAGGGGCTGTGGTTACGAAGAATAAATATTAGACAAGTTGAAGGTCAAGGTTTTCAAGAAATATCTGGAAATGATTTTAGAAATTTTAAGAAAAAAGTGCGTGAAGAGATTGACAAACCTCTTCTTGAAGAAATATTCCCTATTGGTACAGAATTGTCGCACATTTGGTGGGAGTCTCAAGGAGATAGAATTAGAAGACCTGAACAGGTCGATAATCCTGTCCTCAGTTCGCCTTCAATTCATGGAAAATCGGGAATTACTTTTGGGAGACAGATTGGTGCTTATCCAATATTAGTCGGAGTTCCATACCTAATTCCTCTTGAAACTAGCTCAAATATTGTAGTCACAGGTCATGGAATGAGAAGTATTTCAGGTGTTGAAATCGGCTTGAATATTAATTCAGTTTCTCAACAACAACTGGAATCTATACCTGGAATTGGAAAGAAAGCAGCATGGAGAATAATTAGTTCCAGAGCTAAAGCCAGTCGGAGCTCAAAAATTCCCTTTGATTCCGTTGAAATGGCTTTTGAAATGGCGCAAGTTGAAATATCTCCGATAGTAGAAAAAGTATTATCAATCTGATACATTAGTATATCAGTATAGAGGAATAGTCATATTCTCAAGATGTACGCTGGCTTTGTATGTCGAACAATCAGTCTTCTCAAAAGAATCTCGCGGTTAGTATTTGTATACTCTTTCTATTGGTTCCTTTGTTAGGAATTATCGAATTTCCGGAAGATATAGAAATTAGTGAAGATACAGAGTTTTCATCAGTAGTTAGAACCTCTAGTGCCATGAATTCTCCGGGTTCTGAAAGAGGAAGTGTATTCACTAATTCAGTATTAGAACTTAATGCGGGCTCTCCTACTTTAGTTCTTAATAATGGGTCTTTAGTTTCCTTTGATAATGGTTCTCCAATTTTCTCAGAAGGCAATGTCATTTCTATTTCGGGCCAATGTTCACTTTTGTCAAATTTCAGTCTTTTCTGTTCAGGAATTAATAACTACGGGCAACTCGGATTAGGTGATCAGCAATTATTGAGTGGATACGTTGATTTTGGTAATAAAATCCCTGCGGCTTTATCAGAAGGAAATAATCACTATTGCGCTATCTTGGATGACGGTTCTGTTTCTTGCTGGGGGAGAAATAACAATGGCCAACTTGGAGATGGTACAAATGCAAATAGAAATTCTCCGGTTTCAGTTAATCTTGGTACCAATAAAACAGCAGTTTCTATTTCTAGCAGTAATGACTTCTCTTGTGTATTACTGAATACAGGAGAGATTTCTTGCTGGGGTGACAATTCATACGGAATTCTTGCCGATGGCACAACATCGAATAGTAATTCTCCAGTAATTGTTAATCATTCAGTAGGTGAAAGGGCAGTTTCAATCGCCACTCCAGGATATAGTGTATGTGCAATATTTTCTTCGGGCAATATTAGTTGCTGGGGAGAATCGTATACGATTTCTTCCTCTAATAGTAATTTGATAAGTGGTTCAATTTCAATAACTCTTCCATCAAATAGAACTGCTATTTCACTTGATGGAACTGGTTCTCATGTTTGTACAATCCTAGATAATAATTCAATTAATTGTTGGGGATTAAACACCTATGGACAATTAGGGAATGGGGAGTGTTCATCTGTTATTCCAAGTAGTGGATGTACCGGAACTAATGCTAATTCTCCTCAATACGTGAATCTTTCAAATGTTATCGCGATATCATCAGGTTCCGATTCTACCTGTTCGATTAATACTAATTATCAATTATATTGCTGGGGTAAACAAGAACAGATATTTGATAATACTTCTAATTCTAAATTATCACCATATCTGATGAACTTTAGTGCCTCTGATGTTTCTTATTCTGATCAAGATATGGATGGAGATGGTATCGTCAACGATTTGGATGTTCACATGTCTGGCGATGATGATGGTGATGGAGTGCCTTCACCTACCGATCCTTATCCTAGTAATCCTGCTAGATGGATGGATTGTGAACTTGGATCTTGGGGTAGAATTGATTGTACAGAATCATCTTTGGGGCACTTCTCATTATTTTCAGCATTATATCAATCTGAATGCGATTTAGGCGAGTATCAACATCAAACCGGAAAATCATATTGTAACCAAGCTTCAGCCGGACATTATGTCGATTCTATCGCATCTGCAAATCAGTCAATTTGTCCCGAGGGTTACTATCAAAATCAAATCCATTCATCATCATGTGTTATTTCTAATCCCGGTAGTTTTGTATCTTTGACCACAGGCGATGCTGGAAATACCAATACCTCCTCATATAACCTTAGCTCAACTAGCGCAAGTTATACTGGTCGTATCGGTAATCAATATGATAATTATGATTATTACAACATTAATATTGCGAAGTTTCACCATATTTCAGTAAGTATTGAATCATCAAATGCTGAAGTGAATATCTCACTTTATGATCAATCAATGGTTCTTCTAGACATTAACAACTCTTTATCTGCTGAACCTATTGTATCTACTAATCTAACTTCAAGTTCTTCCACACGTAATATTTTTATTGTGATTGAGAAAGTTAACTCGACTGGAGATTATCATATGAATCTAACATACTATACTTCAGATGGTTCTAATGTGATTGGAGATATTTTTAATCTTATAGATTCAGAAATTGGTGTAGATGAGTCACTATGTTCTGCTGGAACATTTGAGTCAGGATTTGGAAGTTCTTCATGTACAGCAGCAGCACAAGGATATTTTGTACCTAATGCTGGTTCAATATCTCAAACACCATGTTCACCGGGTACATATCAGGGATTGTCAGGGCAAACGAGTTGCTTGAACACCTCTCCTGGATATTATACTGCTGCTTATGGTTCTTTTATTCCGACACCTGCTTCTTTAGGTTATTATGTTAATACAACAGGCGCTACTAACCAAATTGCTTGTTTACCTGGGACGTATCAAAATCAAACCGCTCAGACTAGTTGTATCGATACAGATGCAGGATATTTTACTTCTTCATCTGGTTCTCCAGCACAGATACCTTGCTCTAATGGAACATATCAACCCAATACTAATCAAGAATCTTGTATTCTTTCTTCTCCAGGCTATCATGTTCCTAACAATGCATCTTCTACTCAGATACCTTGTAATCCTGGAACATATCAGCCATTTTCGGGACGTTCAGACTGTATTGATGCGAGCCCGGGATATTATGCTTCTTTAGCAGCATCAACAAACCAATCTCCTTGTGAAATAGGTAGTTTTCAACCAAATTCTGGTCAGATTAGGTGTCTTGCAGCTGACCCAGGTCATTTTGTAGATACTAATGCCTCAGTTACTCAAACTGCGTGCGACTTAGGAACATACCAGCCTTATTCTTCTAGCTCGAGTTGTTTCGATGCGGGTCCCGGGCATTATGTAGATTCAACAGGCTCATCATCACAAATTGCTTGTTTAATTGGGACTTATAATCCTAATATTGCTTCTAATAGTTCAACATCTTGTTTAGAGTCTGAACAAGGTTATTACGTTCCAAATAATGGTTCATCAGTACAATTAGTTTGTTTGCCAGGGACTTATCAGCCTAATTTTGCCCAATCTTCTTGTATAGATGCAGATTCAGGATATTACGTTGATTCATATCAAGCAATTAGTCAAGAACCGTGTTCATTAGGTACTTACCAGCCACAAGCCGCACAAATCGGTTGTTATGGAGCAGATCCTGGTCATTATGTCGATTTACCTGCTGCTGCGATTCAAACTCCTTGTCCAGCCGGTTTTTACAACCCCTCTTCTTTATCGACAAACTCTGAATCATGTATTAGTGCGGATCTAGGATATTTTGTCCCATCAGAGGGGTCATCTTCACAATTTATCTGTTTGGAAGGTACTTACCAGTCATCTGAAGGTCAATCATCATGTATAGATTCTCCAGAAGGAGCATATGTAATGAATCCGGGACAATCAGAATTTATTGAATGTCTGGAAGGAACATTTCAACCTAATGCAAAGTCGGTAAATTGTTTAGACGCAGAAATTGGGCATTTCTCATCAGGAAAGATGTCAATCAGTCAGATACCTTGTCCAGCGGGAACTTATCAGCCTAATTCTGGTCAATCTTCATGTCTAGATGCAGATATCGGTTACTATGTTTCCTCAGAAGGTCAATCTTCTCAAGAGATTAATCCATTTGATTTCTATACCGATTCTCCCGGTAGTTCTTTTCTCACCCAATGTCCAAGCAACTATATTACAATAATTGAGGGTGCAACATCGATTAATAATTGCCTATTAGATTCTGATTCAGATAGGATTATTGATGAAGATGATATTGATGATGATGGTGATGGTAGGTTAGATTCTGTAGATTCTTGTAGCCCTGGAGTAATTGGTTGGATTAGTAATTCAACGACAGATATTGATGGTGATGGATGTAAAGATGATATTGAGGATTCCGATGATGATAATGATTCAATTTTAGATCAATACGATGCTTTCCCTCTCGATTCAAGTGAATCTATTGATACAGATTCCGATGGGATTGGTGATAACCAAGATACAGACGATGATGGAGATGGTTGGTCTGATTTGCAAGAATCTACTTGTGAAACGGATTCATTAATATCTCAGTCCGTACCTATTGACACAGATTCTGATGGAGAATGTGACATTGCAGACTCAGATGATGATGGAGATGGTGAATTGGATGTAAGTGATTGGGCTCCATTAGATGCTAATGAGTGGCTTGATACTGATGGAGATGGCATTGGTAACAATGCCGATAGTGATGACGATAACGATGGCTGGTCAGATATTAAAGAAATTGAAGAAGGTACTAATCCCCTTCTTCCAGACACAGATACAGATTCTTATATCGATTCTAATGATGAATTCCCTAATGATATTTCAGAATGGATTGATTCAGACGATGATGGAGTAGGAGATAACTCAGATTCTCATCCTGGTATCAAATATTTCCAAACCAACCTACAATTTATATTAGCAATTTCTGGAGGAGTTATATTACTAGCTGTATTTGGCTATCTAGCTGTCATTACCCTGCGTAGGAAGCCTGAAAATATCAGTGAATCAAAACCTGAAGAAAATGAATTAATTGAAGTTGATTATCCTCATGAAGGAATGTCAGAGCCTAATGCTGAATTAGAAAATAATAATTTAGTAGAGGATTCTTCTGAAGAAGAAACAGAAGTTGTCAGAGATACTTCTCACATTGATGCTTTGCTTAATGAGTTGCCAACTCCTCCAAAACCTCAGGTTATATCGCCACCTGAAGGAACACCTGTGAACGAATACGGGCAAAGAGTATGGGCGGATGAGACGGGTCAAGTTTGGTGCTTAAATTCTGATGGTTCAATATTAAGGCATGATGCCGCAACTGGCGGATGGGTTCAATATCATAACTAATATTAGAATTGTATAACGTTAGCACCCCATGCTAAACCGCCACCGAAAGCTGCTGTAACTATCAAATCACCATTATTAATTAGTCCCTTTTCCATTGCTTCTTTCATTGCAATGGGTACACTCGCACCTGCTGTATTACCATATTTATGTAAATTAGTGTAGGTTTTTTCCATTCCAAGGCCTAATTTCTCCATTCCTGTTTTGATAATGTTAATATTTGCTTGATGAGGGATCACTAAATCAACATCCTCAATACTTTTCCCTGCTCTACGTAATGATTCATTCACTGCTTGAGGAAAAGCATCTATGGCGAAATTCCATACTGCTCTCCCATCCATATGGAAATATTGTGCACCTTCTACAAATTCATCTGAATCAAATGGTGTTCTCACTCCTCCAGCTGGTATTTCTATTACAGATGAACCAGATCCATCAGACATTAGCCATGAACTAATGATTCCCTTTCCTTCCTTAACCTCAGACAATACGGCTGCCCCTGCTCCATCTCCAAACAATACACAGGTCGCTCTATCTTTCCAGTTCAATATTCGTGAGTAAATTTCTGAACCAACAACGAGGACATTTCGATAATCATTTGTGCCTACATATCTACTCCCTATATCTAACGCATGAATCCATCCAGCACATACTGCATTGATATCAAAAGCCGCACAATCAGTACATCCTAATTTATCTTGAATTATTCCAGCAGTAGATGATAATGGCACATCAGGAGATGAGGTTGCCAGAATGATTAAATCAATATCTCTAGGTTTTAATTTAGCATCATCTAAAGCCTGTCTACACGCTTCTACTGCCAGATCTGAAGTACATACATCGGAACTGGCAATCCTTCTTTTTTTCATTCCTGTTTTTGTAGTAATCCATTCGTCACTTGTGTCTACATATTCCATCCAGTCTTCATTACTCATTTCATTTGGTGGTACATATGCTCCCAATCCAATAATGCCAACCGATACCATATTCTACTCTATGCCGGATAACTATACTTTCAGTCTTACCCTATATTTTTGGAGAAAAGTAGTATTAGTTTATACGAGCATTAGTACCATATGTAAGCCAAACATGAAATCTAAGGAGCGTTTCATAGATGCATGGCGTCGTTTGGAGACCATCCTTTACTACCGGATTCATTAGAATCTATTTTGGTAGACGAATCAGTGTCAACAATCTTTCTTAAAGCAGAATGTAAACCTCGAGTAAAGAGTGGGCATATATCTTCTTTGAGCCTAAATGAATTAGATCTAGAAGTTTGGGATAAACCAAATTTATTGACTCTTTCAGAAGATCTTTCGTTAATTATTGATCAGAATTCTACCCGCTCTGATTGTTTCATAGAGATAGAACGTGAAGGTTGTAAAGTCATGCAAATAGGCGATCTTCGTGTGAGTTGTGCTTGGCCACCTTTCTCAGATGCTTGGGAAATAACTGTTGTCAGACCTGTAGCAAATCTACAATTATCAGACTACAAATTAGATGATGAACTTGTGAATAGATTATCTAACCATCATCGTGGCGTATTCGTAGTGGGTAAACCAGGTTCTGGTAAGACCACTTTCGCACAAGCTATTGCCTCATATTTAGATTCAGAGATGGGAGCAATGGTGAAGACTATGGAATCTCCTAGAGACTTACAAGTACCACAAAGAGTCACTCAATACGCGCCTTTAGAAGGTGACTTAGAAAAAACAGCAGAGATTATTTTCTTACTAAGGCCAGATTTTGTAATATTTGACGAAGTTCGTCGTGCTAGGGATTTCGAGATATTTGGTGATGTACGTTTAGCAGGAGTAGGACTTCTGGGGGTAACTCATGCTAATAGTGGATTACAAGCAATTCAAAGATTAGTCGGAAAAGTTGAGTTAGGCTTAATTTCTCAAGTTCTTGACACAGTAATCCATATTGAAAAAGGAAAAATAAATCAAGTATTAGAATTAAAGATGGTTGTCAGAGCTCCGTCAGGGATGGAATCAGATTTGAGTCGTCCAGTTATTGAAATCAGAGAGTTCCCTTCTAATCGTTTGACTCATGAAATGTTTGCTTTTGGTTCTGAAATTGCAGTAGTTCCCGTTAATGCTTCTAATGAAGAAGGAGGAAGCCCTGCTTGGAAATTGGCTGCAGAAGAACTCAAGAGAGAGGCTACAAGACTTACAGGTATAACTGTCAAACATGCAAAATTTGTTACTGATTCTGCTGCTGTAATTTACATTGATGATTCTGCTATAGGTTCTATGATTGGACCAGGAGGAGAAGGAATTCGTAGACTCGAACAAGATTTAGGTCTGAAATTAGATGTTAATTCAGTACAAGAGCTTCCTAGAGGTCTAAGGAAGAAATTACAAAAAAATAGTGATTCTAATTTTGATGCTAGCGCATGGTCGAATAAACCTGGAAGAAATTGGGAATATAATTCAGGGAAATCAAAACGAGGTAAAGGCAGAAAGGGCCGCCGATGATTATTTGTGTTTTGTACAAATATTCATAGCTTCAGAGAAGAAACTTAAACTCCATCTTCCTCCTTCTCTACCAACTCCCGAATCTTTTACTCCTCCAAATGGGACTCTTAAATCTCTATGTAGCCACGTATTAATCCAAATCATTCCTGTATGTATTGATTCTGCAACTCTATTACCCTTTTCAAGATCATTAGTCCAAATGCTTCCTGCTAAGCCATATCTGGTATTATTAGCAATTTCAATGGCCTCCTTTTCATTAGTAAATTTATGAATAGTAACTACTGGTCCAAATATCTCTTCCGTTGAACAACGAGAATTAACATCCAAATCAGCAATTACTGTTGGAGAAATCCAATTTCCATTTTCATATTCTTTCGAAAGATTAGGATAACCTCCGGTAAGTATCGTTCCTCCTTCTTCTTTGGCTATTTCGATATATTCTTCAATTTTTGAAAGGTGTTGGGGTGAAATCAATGCACCTAACTTTGTATTTTCGTCAGAGGGGTCCCCAATTTTCATACTTTCAACCTCTGAAATAAATTTTTCTACAAATTCTTCATATATTTTTTCTTGAACTAGGATTCTACTACCGCAAAGGCAAACCTGACCCTGATTAAGGAAACCAGATCTCACTACTCCTTTGACTGTGTTTTCAAGATCGCAATCATCAAAAATTATACTCGCATTTTTACCCCCTAACTCTAAGCTTAATTTTTTGAAAGAACTTGCAGCCGACTTAGCAACTATGGAACCCGTTGAAGTTCCTCCAGTGAATGAAACTAAGGATACATTTTCATGCGAAACTAGTGGTGAACCGGCACCCATTCCATCTCCATGAACCAGATTAACTACTCCTTTCGGTAACCCGATTTCATCTACAGTTTTCATAAGTAAATCTGCAGTTAGGGGTGTCATTTCACTCGGCTTACAAACTACTGTATTCCCCATTCCTATTGCGGGAGCAACTTTCCATGAAAGTAAGTAAAGTGGTAAGTTCCATGGAGTAATTAGAGCCCCTACTCCAACCGGTTTGTATATCACTCTATTAGTGGCATCTTCCATATCAAATATTTCAATATCTAGATTTCTAATCATTTCTGCAAAAAATCTAAAGTTTTTAACTGAACGATAAGCATCTACTTCTCTAGCCAAACTGATTGGTTTTCCAGTATCTTTACTCTCCAATCTCGCAATTTCTTCGTATTTGGTTTCTAATTTGTCTGCTATTTTATCTAGCCAATTTGCCCTATCTATATTTGTTAGTGAAGACCAAGATGGTAAAGCTTTCTTTGCAGCATCAACTGCCATATTTATGTCATTTTGACCTGATTTCGGTACTAATGCAATAACTTCTCCGGTAGCAGGGGAGAAATCTTCTAACCATTCCCCTGTATCTGGTTCAATAAATTTCCCAGATATATAATTCAGGAGATTCAATTCATCATCTCCTGTCATATCCCTTCATTAGAAAATGGGTCTTTTCGTGTCATTGCAGCAGAGTATTCATTCCAGTCTAGGTTAAATCTATCTTGATCAGGGTCCCACTCATCCCAAGTAACTACTTTTTCTAATTTTTCCTGATAACTTTCTGGAACAATTCCTGGTACGATAAATGCTTTTTGTCTATGTAATGGGTAAGGATTTCTAAGTTCAATACCTAATACTCCCATTACAGCTCTTGCCACATACCATGTTGCCTGAGAATTCCATCCATGAGCGATTTTAATTACAATTCCTAAACCCTTTGGCCAATCTGGATGTTCGATTGCCAGGCCTAATAATCCATCTGCTCCTTCCTTAGCAATCAATTTTCCATTTCCTGCTTTCAGGCATGTTGAATCGAGGCGATTGAATCCACCTATTAAATCAGGATTCTTATTCATCGCTTCCCAAATCCAGTCATCATCTTTCTTTGCAACTAGTCCTGCGAACATTACTGCAAGCTCATCAACTGTGTTTGATACAGTAGGCAATCCACAACCATCTTTAGCAACTCTTTTAGGTTCCCAGTCAGGTTTATTCATGTATTCTTTTAGAACATCTAGAAATAATGGGAACCAAGGTGTACTAGGTAGTGTATAACCTGCTCTACTCATCCCCATCTTCCGCATTCCTTTCAATAAAGCAGCATGTTCTCCTGAGCATGTATGAAACCACCTCCTTGGTCTTCTTACCTGTCTTCCAAACTGTATCAGTGGCACGTCTAAGGGGCATTGCATTAATCCCCATTCAGATTCTGTGAGTATAGATTGTGCAGCAGCGACATGTTCAGTGTCTCCATTATGGGATGAGCAAGAAATTGCTTTCTGTTCCCATGTTAATTCGTCTTCTAGGACCTTTGCGAAGGGTTTCATCATCAATGGTTTCATCATAGATCTCCCATAAATAAGTACATTACCGCCAAAAGAGTGTATAATTTCATTTCCATGAGCCCATGCAACAGCACCATGGATTGTATTTTCAGATACATCCATTCTCCTAAAGTCCACTAATGGTTCCCATTCTACGTCTCTACCTGTTGCTATACCTTCATGCATCTCACCAAGAGGGTTTGTTGGAAATAATGTAGATCCGGGTCTACCAGGGGATACTGATGAAGGTCTTGAATTTTTTTCTTCTGCCATTTTATTTCTCTCCGTTAACAATAGGTGCGACTTCATCCATAAAAGCCTTCATATTTCTTTGAACTCTTTCACTATTATGATTAAAGAAATCGAACCAACACATTAATTTATCATTTTTGTCGAATCTTTGAATTATTTGTTGGGCTACTTCTTCTACATTTCCGATTACAGCATTGTCAGACGCTCTTTCGACTTTCGATGGATCTATTGTTCCTTCCAACGCACTCCAGTATGTATTCAATGCGGCTTTTGCTTCTTCTTTAGCAGCAATACTTTGCTCTTCAGATGAAAGTCCATCTTCATTATTGACAAATACCATTATTGTTCTAGGCATCATACTTCTATTCCATTTCCCGCCATCTACATGGTAATTTTCATCCATTCTTTCATGAGTTTCTTCAATTATATGTGGAGGGGTGATACTTAGATTAAACACTTGAACAGGTCTCCACTTATTGACCTCAATCTGTAATTTTGGATCATGACTTCCTAGAACAAGATTTAGTAAATCTCTTCTCCAATTCTGAGGAATTGTCTTTATTTCTTCAAAATCATACCTATGTGGTATTTCGATTTTTTCAGTTACTTCGTTCTGATTACTGAACTCTTTTGCAGCAATTTGAACTTTTTCCCAATCTTCATCTGAACGAAAATTTTCTCTTGTAAGAATAGTATCTCTAATCATATTTGAAGAAATAACTTCACCATTTAATAGTCTTAGAAAAATTTCTGACGCTTCTCCAAATATTTGTCCTCTTAGAGCAGGCCAAGCAGCTTCTTCAACTATATTTCTCGGAATTATTCCGTATGGCCTCGCCATAAATTCAAATCTTCCTGCTGAAAATCCGATATGCAATCTTCTTTCTTCTGTATCATCCATTCCATGTAATGCTAGAAATGCTCCAACACGTTCGGCAATTGCGATAGGTCCTCCAGAAGCTAGAATTGATAAAACTGCACTACCTACTTCCATCTTCTTAGTTCTGGAAAACATTTTTTGAGCAATTTGAAAGAAGTCTGTACAGAGTCCAACTTCTCCTGGGTAATGTGGCACTACTGGAGTATTATTTCTTTTTTGAATTTCAGTTGATAGATGTGCTTGTGCTACCCATCCAACCCCAAATCCTAATTCATCGGCTAATTCAACTTGTTCAAAGAAATTAGAGAACATTTCATTTTCAGAAGGAATATATCCTGATGTATCTGGCGTCTGAGAAATTGAAAAGAATATATCGAATAACATTATTACACACTCAAATTGAACGCATTCTTCCGCCATCTACTGCTAAGCTAATTCCTCTGACAGAGCCGCTACTTGGTAAACAAAGCCATGTAACTGCTGCTCCAGTTTCTAATGGGTCGATTAGTCTCTGAATTGGTACTGAATCCATCCATTTATCTTGAACTGATTGTATTGAGCCTCCAGTCCTATCTGAAATTGATTTGGCAAGTGATCCAAGCCTATCTGTATCTGTAAATCCTGGAAGAATATTATTTATCGTGATGCAAGGGCTCAACTCTCTTGAAAGAGATTTAGCCCATGAACCCATGGCCCCTCTCAGTGTATTTGAGAGTCCAATGTTATCTATTGGCTCTCTTACGGATGTAGAAATAATATTTACAATTCTACCATATCCTTCACTTTCCATAATTGGAGTCAGAATCTGAGTGATAGTATGTGCTGCATGCAGATGTCTTTTGAACGGGGCATCAAAATCATGTATTGTATTCGATAATAATGGTCCACCTGGTGGCCCTCCTGCATTGTTAACTAAAATATGTATATTTTTATTTTCAATTAATTTATTTATTTTCGATTCTAAAGTAGAAGTATCTTCTAAATCAAGTATTAATTTTGAATGTCCACTACCATACATTTCTTCAAGTAAATCATCTAATTTATCCGAAGACCTAGCGCATACAACAACCTTTGCTCCTGCTCTCGCAAGCATTAATGAAGTAGCTCTACCTATACCTTTCGATGCACCACATACAAGTGCATTTTTACCGTTTAGTATTCCGTCTGCATAAGGAAATTCTGAGTCTAATATTTTATCCATTTTTTCACCTAATCAACGTAATGAGCATATGTTTCTTCCTCTAATTTTTGGTATACAACTTGTAATATCTCTTCCGGAGCGTTTCTAAAAGTGGGATGGGAACTATCTCCTTGAGGGCGTTTCATTTCGTCCCACCTCCCCTGTTCATATGAAATCAATGCTTCCTTCATCAAAATTCCTGCTAAAACAAGAGTTTCATAACATAAATCTTCATATTTCATTCCTCTTTTTACAGGAACTTCTCTTCGTAATAGCAATTGCCCAGTATCTACTCCGTTATCACAGAAATGAGTAGATGAACCTATAGGTATGTCATGATATACACTCCAAGCAGGAGACGCAGAGCCTCTACATTCAGGTAATAGTCCTGGATGGCTATTTACTACTCCATATTTTGGATAATCTAATATTTCTCCGCGAATTATTCTTGTACCACCAAAGACTATGATATCTAGATCTAATTCTCTTATATGTGGCATTACTTCTTCTGAATTATGAATAGGCACTTCCACATGTTCAACGTCGATACCTTTCTGTGATAACTTTTCAAGTTGAATTTCAATTCTTTCTGCAATTCGATTTCCCTCTATTCTTTTCAGAAATTTTTCTCTTTCTTCATCTGCAATTGCAGAATCTTCTGTAATGATAATTTTCGGTATAAAATCTTCTGATATTAACTGTTCTAGCATTTCTCTGCCATATGGATGTTCTTTTAGAAGTAGATATGCAAAGTTCGGCTTGGGCATATTTCTCATTCATCGCAGAGGTTTCTGATACCCGTTCTTTTCGGTGTGGATATTTCTAATTTATATCATATAACTTCAAAAATTAGGTAACCAATTCCGACTCCAACTGATATAGAAATTATTACTCCTAATAGTATTACCTTCTTTAGTTTAGAAATTATACCCTTTATAGGAAGTCCGAAACCATCGTCGGATGCATTAATTATATCATAAATCATCTTTAGTTGTGGAAGCATATTAATCTCTTCTTAGTTAGGGTGTTACTCTCGTTCTATCTCTTGGGAATAATACTACTTCACGGACATTTCCTGCTCCGGTAAGAACCATCAATAATCTTGCAACTCCTAATCCCCAACCTGCGTGTGGAGGAGCTCCATAACGAAAACCATCAGTATAGAATGTAAAATCTTCAGGATTGAGATCCATATCTCTGAGGTTCTGTTCAAGTACATCCACTCTGTGCTCTCTTTGTCCTCCGCTAGTCATTTCATCACGTCCATAATTTAAGTCAAAACCTCGACTTAGTTGCCCTCCAGAATCACTTTTCTCTGTTTTATTATGATAAATGTAGAATGGTTTCATCGCCATCGGCCATCTAGGGAGAAAATGAAATCCAGGATATATTGCTGCTATTAAGTCGCAATGATGACTCTCAATATCGTCCCCCCATTCAATATCGCCTCCTCCATTCTTGACAATTTCAATCGCTTCAGAATATGGAATTCTTGGAAACGGTAGTTCAGGAACCTCGACAGTGATTTCTTCTTCACCTTGACTAACTTTGTAGTCATTAATAGCCTGAATTAAATTTTGATCATTTTCAGAAACAGACGACCAGATATGATGAATCATCCTTTCCTGAACTCCCATTACATCATCATCGTTCATCCATGCGCCTTCAATATCAAAAGAAATAAACTCATTCAAATGTCTGTAAGTATCATGTTTTTCAGCTCTAAATGCCGGTCCAATTTCAAAAACTCTTTCCAATCCTCCAAGGACTGCTAATTGTTTGTAAAGTTGTGGTGACTGGCTGAGGAAAGCAGGTGTATCAAAGTACATCATAGGAAATAGATTAGTCCCTCCTTCAGATGCGCTAGCAATAATTTTAGGGCTATTCATTTCCATAAATCCTTCCTTGATTAAGTGCTCTCTACCATACTGTAGAACTTTACTTCTTAATTGGAACATTGCATTTACGTGAGTTCTTCTCAAATCCAAATGCCTATTGTCTAATCTAATATCTAATCCAATTTTGACATCATCAATAATTCCAACTGGTAATGGTGTTGCCGCTTCTGCTAATACCTGCCCTGATGTCACATTAACTTCATATTCCGGTGGGGGTAAAGGTTCTCCTTCTGCTACCTTCGGAGGTCTTTTTTGTGCCACAAGGCCAGTGACTTGAACTGTTGATTCTCTAGTAGAAGATTGAATCAAATCGAAAGTTTCCGAATTCATATTATCCTTTTTCAAAAATGCTTGAATATGTCCTGTTCCATCTCTCAGCATCAGGAAGCAGATAGCACCTCTACCACGTATTGTTTCTGCATATCCTGCTATACTAACCTCTTCACCTACTAATGATTCTCCTTCACTTACAATTTGACCTATCGTATGTGTT
>TARA_B100001093_G_scaffold185108_3_pt1 | contig 25787 bp, 28 predicted proteins | sample TARA_B100001093 | Tara Oceans TARA_B100001093 (sample SAMEA2623116) | marine metagenome | biome: marine biome (ENVO:00000447); feature: surface water layer (ENVO:00002042); material: "saline water (ENVO:00002010), including plankton (ENVO:xxxxxxxx)" | depth 5 m | reverse complement strand
AAGTCAAAGAAAGCCTTAACGAAAAAACATAAATATGTAAAAGGTGGGGGGTATGGAGACCTACAATCTATTTATGATGATATCCGAGATAACAACATCGGGGGGTTACAAAGAAAGAGATTCCTCAGATTTCTTACAAAAGAAAAGATAGATGATAACCGCTTACTTGAAACTACAGCAAAAGACTCAAACTATATGCAGGGAGATGTTCAAGAAGAACACGAAGCTCTAAATCCACATAAAAGAAATTCTTTTGGTAATGATTCAACGGCATCAATGACAACAACGGAAACGAGAACCAGGAAAGAGAATCCAAATTTAAAAGAAATAATAGCGTTATTTAAAAGCCTTGATGCTAATACAGAGAATAAACTAAAATTAAACGATAGAGATCCTCCAAAAAATTACAAAGATTATTTGATAGATTATTTTAAAAAGTGGATAAATTCAAATAACCCAGACCCGAACAAGGTTGCAAATGAAATAAAGTTTCTGAAAGAACAAGGTATAGATACATATGAATTCGTTGAATATACATGTGGAATATACGAAAAGAATAAAGAATTATATAAAGAAATAATAAACGAAATTATAAAAGCAAGTGGCGGGGAATTACCAACTAAATACAAAGAATGTATCAATAAATTGGAAGAGACAAAACAACCAGAGTTAGCAGCTGAAGAATCTAAAGAAGCACCAGAACAATAATTTAAATTAATTCAGCAGTTATATTCAGATATTTGGAATTTGATTTATATAAATTTATTTAAATCAATTATAATTTAAGTCTTTTACATTATTTCTACACAATTACCGTTTATTCTATGTTCTGGTTTTGTATATTTGAGTTTTAAATATTCAAATATGTCTTTTTCTTCTTTAAAATTTTTATTAATTTTTTCTCCTTTTTCTTCACCTTTCTTTTTTTTATAAAGTCCGTGTTCATTTAACGATAGATTCATGGATAAAGCATGAGATCTCATGACAGTATTAAATTCTTTAGAACCAGTAAAATACAAAATGGCAAATGGGAATTCATCAGGAGTGCTATATAAAAAATCAACTCTTCTTGCAGTAGGGTAATTATCTAATTTTGCAATAACCAATGCTTTAGTATTACCGTAAGACAAAGTTTCTAATATAACTCCACTTTTAATCATAGAATCAACGAATTCTTTGAATATATTTTGATTTTTGGAGGTAATGATAACATCAATATCACCAGAATTTTGAGCGCCCCTCCTATAACTTCCAACGATTTCATATTTACCATCTTTGTAATTGAGTTTGTTAAATTCTCTTTGGAAAAGTTTACTGTAATCATCTATTTCATATCTTGGTATACGCCTTTTAATATCTTCATAATATTTTAAACCAAGTTTTTGTGTGTTATTTAATAATTCATCTTGTCTGTTTTCCAAATCACTCATTTTATTTATTCCTTTATCTATAAGTTCTTCTGCTTTTTTGGGTCCAATTCCATGTATTTCAACTAACCAATTCATGGGGTTCTCCTTTTCTTTTTCCAAATCATCCAAGGTGCCAGTTTTCAAATATTGTTCCATTTTAATTATAGTGGAAGGTCCAATTCCTGTTTTTCCTTCCAAATGTTTTACATCAATTATATCTTCTGTCATATTGGATATTGTATTATTTGCTCTAGCATATGCCTTCATTCTAAAAATATCTCCTCTTTTTTTCATTAACAGTTCCATTTTTTCTAACATCTCCAAAATTTGTTCGTTGTATCTTTTCTTCTTGTAATTTTTTATTTTTTTTATAGTTTCATTTTTAAAGCTTGGAGAACCTCGCTTCTTAGTGCAATTTTTTTCGTCTTTTTGGTATCTTTTTCTTAAAGTTCGTATCATTTTTCGTAAATCCTTTTGTTCATTTTTTTCATAATTTGTTTCCATATATGATTGAGAGTTCATTATATATATTATTTACATATAATGATTTAAATTAGAATTCAGGATCACCTGTGAATACTTCAGTTGATTTTAAATTTAATGATTTATTATCAGTTACAACGTCCATTAAATTGCCCATAGCACCATTCATATTTGAATATATAAATAAACATAATACACTAGAAGAAAAAGCATAAAAGGAATCACGAATTGTATATTTTAATGGTCTCATACCGTCACTTGAATATTTCATTTCTAAAAGTTTCATTATAAAATAAAATAAAGCGATGAATGCTGATAAAACCAATATTTTTTGCATAAAATATATAATTTTCAATTATAAATTTTAATACATTTTGAAACGAATTATTCCTAAATTGTATTGAGAATAATGCAATTATAGATTACACCATTCGTTTGGATAATGACTTTCATAATCTGGATGATGATCCAACTTGGAGTTATAAAAAAACATGTGATGAATTTTTACATATATTTCGCTTGGTTCTAATGTCCATTTATGATAATCACTTTGATAAATTCGGATTAAACATACAAATATTTTTTTCAAGAAGTCTTTGATTTCCTGTACAAACTCTTTTGTAAGCATATTAATATGTAAATCTATATGACACCAACTATATTTTTTTCCTTCTGTAAATAATTTTGAATAAATTTCATTAAATTCAGCTTGTAATTCAGGAGAAAGACCAAGATCTGCTAAACCTAAACAACATCTGTACATACCTTCTTGACGAGACGAAAATAGTTGTGTATTATTAAAATGTGAATTAAGAAGAATCAAATTGAGAAGAATGTAAAGAGAAACCAAACTATTAGGATAAGCGATTTGTGCTCCACTACTTTGTGTCCATTTTTCATATTCCCACTTTGTAGGATTAAGACCATCAACATCATCATCTTTTTTATAAGTCTCAGCAAAGTCTTTAATAACCTGATGAAACGTGTTAGAAAAATGAATTAACTGTTTTCTCTTCATACAAACATCAGGAACCGTATAACCATTATCTAATATGCGTAGTTCATGAACCATTGAATCACATAAAAAATTCCAATAAATTTTCCCATGATTGTGGCAATTTTCTGACATGTACGATGGTATTATAATACATACCCTTTTAAGTATTTTTATAAGTGCAGTTAAACAAATAAAATGGTTTTGAATCAGGGGTATATGTTTTTTCACCATACATTGGATAGTGTGACACAAAACCTAAACTTTCTATTATATCAGAGTTCCTATAGGTGTGATTCATTGTTTCAATCAAATCTTTTTCTTTTAATTTTTCTTTAACACCTTTTTCTTTTAACACCCAATCTATGTACGCCTGAGTGGTCTGTTTAATTAATTTATTATTTTCTTCAAAAACATTAATCTTTCCACTATCAATTTCTGCAATTAGTTCTGGAGTAGAATTTCTAACACAAAACTTATCCATAAATTCTTCAAAAAAAGAAAAATACTCTTTTTCCTCTGACATCCATGATTTATCAATTTCAAATTTTTTTGGGAAAAACTTTTTTTTCAACTTATTCCCATGTTTCTGTCTATTTACCCAACATCTTATACATCCATTACCGCATCCTTTATTGTGTCTCTTGTCTGGCATATTACGTAATTACGTATACATTATATTTAAATAGTTTTTTAAGTATTTTAATAAACACGCTTAAACATATAAAATGGTTTTAGGACTAAATTGGTGGTAATTCCTCTACATCGTTCAAAATAACCTCATCGTTAGAAATCTTAGATACTTGTTCATCTAATGTATCAAATCCAGTTAAGCTAACTGGTTCAGTAGATATAGTAATTCTTTCATCATCATCATCTTCATATGATTCTTCTTCTAATCTTCTCTGCAAATTACGAGTAACACTGATATCTTCTAATCTTTCAATTGTTTTTGGTGCTTCAATCTCATTTACTTTATTATCATCTTCTAATACACTGTCCATATCATTGAATGTAAGTTTTGTGGTAACCTCTTCTTGATCAACATCTTGAATAGCTGGCACAATTTCAGGTATAGTTTCTTCTTCTTTTACTTCTTCCTCTTTTGTTTCTTCGTTGACAGTATCAGTATTATTTTCTGGTGTAGTATCTTCTTTCTTTTCTTCTGGTTCTTCTTCTACATCTTCAATAAATACTTGTTCATCATGTTCTACACCTTCATCCATATATGCTTTAATAATAGCTTCGGTTGGTATGCTTTCTCGAATAGCAAGCATAATGCATTCTTGAACAATCTTTTCTAGCTCTCTACTATTCATTTGACTTTGCAAAGGTGTAATATTCTTTTCAAACAAATAAACATTTGAATAAACCTTTCTAGCAACTTGAATGTATACTTTATGAACAAAAGTATTCACATCAGGAATAGAAATATCAATCTTCTTTTGTTTATTTCCTACACGAATACAGGTTAATATTTTTAATTGAATTATGTGAACACATGTAATTAAATCTTCCAAATAATCACAACCACTTCTTTCAATAATTCTTTTCTTTTCTTCATCAATAATATTATTATTCCATTTTGGGATTCTAGATAATAAATTCTGAAATGTCATTAAATATTTGTTGATTTCATCATTATCTACACAAATTTTCCATGATTCATTAAAAACAGATTTAATACCTTCAATAACAAGTGGTGTAAAAATAGAAACCAAACGAGAACACCATTCATTTCGTGACTCATGTAAATTAGATACTACAAAATCGTCCATAATATATAATATTTAATGGAATACTTTAAGTATTTTTGTTAAGAAAATGTTATGTCAGATTTATCTTTGTTATAAAGTAAAAAATTAAATATTGTAAACATTAATAGTTGTTCTGACCTGTAATCTAATTTAATTTTTTCATAATACAATATAATAGAACTTTTTAATAAATCTGAGAATTCATAACAACGTATCCATTCTATCAAGTCTAAACATGATATTCCTTTTTTATAAAAGTCATTAATAAAATCAATAATTTCACTTTGTGTAAGGTCATATAGATCTATATCTTTCATTTTTAAATTAACATATTCTTTGGAAGATGAATATGATTCAATATTGTAATTTGTTTTTAAAAATTTATCGTGTAAGTTGACCAATTTATTATCTTCTAATTGTTCGGGAACATAAATTTCACAAAATCGTGACAAAATTGGAACCAGCAGTTTATGTTTGTTCTCAACAATAATAAAAAATCTTGTGTTATAAGAGAAAGATTCTATACATCTGCGTAATGCGGATTGTGCATCTGTAGTTAATGAATCAGCGTTTAATAGAACAATAGTTTTAAAATTAACACCATTTTCTGATTGTAAATTTGATTTTGCAAAAAATTTGAGTTCTTCTCTTATAAATTTAATTCCTTTGCCATGACTACAATTCACATTCATAACATTTCTTTTAATTTTAATTTTTTCATTGTTGTATATTTTATTAATAAAATTATTTACTATTGTTCTTTTACCGCTTCCTGAAGAACCATGAAACAATAAGTTAGGCACTTTACCTGATAATAAAAAATCATCGAGTTTTGATACAATGTCAGTATGTAAAGATAATGATGGTTTATGATGGACATTTTTATAATTTGCGCTTAAAAAAAAAGTGTCAGTCATTATATATTGTTCATTTTTATTATTTTATATTCTTTAGTTCTTTGTTGTTTATTAATTTACAAATTAAAGATAATATTAGAATACATATATGGATTATAAATATAAGGAAACCGACCTGTTATGTCAAAATAAATATGGAACTTATATCATTCCTGCATCTCATAAAAGACCAGTTACCTATGAGTTAAAAAGAGGTTCTGTCTACGAACCATTTACTATTGAATTTATACAAAAAAACTTTAATAATCAAAGTATAGTCACTGCGGGAACTTATATTGGTGATTTTTTACCAGCTTTTAAAGATATAAACAAAGTGTATGCATTTGAACCAGTAGAAGAAAATTATATTTATGCAAATATAAATAAAAAAGTAAATTATCTAAATAATGTAATTTTGGAAAATATGTGTTTAAGTAATGTAAGTGAGCAAAAAAATATGATAACATGCGTAAATGGTGTATTATGTGGCGGAGGTTCTAAAATTATACAGAATGAACAAAAATCATCAAATAATATTATTGAAAAAGTAAAAAGCGTTGAATTAGATAAATACCTTGATAAAAGTATTCCTATTAGTATTATACAATTAGACGTAGAAGGACATGAAACAGAGGTATTAGAAGGAGGTATGCAAACAATTGAAAAATATAAACCGATTATAATTGTTGAAACAAAACCAACAAAATTAACAGAAGACAAATTATTGAATATGGGTTATAATTATCATGCTGTAGAACTACATGATAATAAAATATTGTATATTGAGGGTAAACATAACTTACAATTTTAATTTACATTTATATTTTTTTAATTTTTCCTATTTGTTTGGTAAACAAAAATCTTTCATGATATAAAGTTTTTCTTTTTAAATTACAAGAAAGACACGAAACAACTAAATTATTCACATTATGTCCTTCTTCATTTTCTAGACGGTCAAAAGACCATTGTTTATTATCTCTAACAGTCTCATATAAAAGATTCATATTATCGTTACAATAATAACATATTAATTTGCTATCTTGCAACAATTGTAATGCATTTTTTTTATCTATGAATTTATCACTATTAAATATACTTTTTAACTTATCTTGATTTTTATATCCACTTATTTTTTTACTTAATTCTTTTTGAAAAATATTATTTATTTTTTTATCATTTTTATTATGGTAACAATCATTTAGAATTTGTAACTGTTCTTCATGAGTAAATTTATTTTCACATTCAATCCAATCAATTGTATGTGTAATTTCTCTTTTTTTTGGGATTTTTTCTTTATCCTTATTTATTTCAAAATTTATATTTATTTTTTTCAAATCAGACATATTATAAACTACTATTTAGTTTTAGATTATTTATTTAAGAATTCAGATTGCATAAATGAACATATTGAATCGTCAAAATTTGCGCTATAAATAACTTTATATGGCATTGTATTATTTTTATTTTCGTAAAAAAAATCCCAACTTAAATATGCCAATCCATTTGTTTCCAACATGCAATCATATATTTCTCCTTCAAATTGTGCGTATGTTCCTCTATTCATAGAAGAATTTTGAGGGAAAATATTGACTGGTAAATTTCCATATCCGCCTAATCTATTAGCTAATATATGTCCTGCATCACAATCATTTTGTCCATCATCTTCTAACATTCTAGAGTATTTCTGAGTGCAACTAGTAGTGTCGGTTCCTTTATCTAAAGAACTTTTGTAAATAGTTCCTTTCGCATTTATAACTACTTCATAATTATTATGGACATGGTATGTATATGTGATATTAGCATATCCCTTACCCATTATTACTAAATTATTACCTTCTTGAGGACATGGCACAGTAGTGCAAATACAAACACTTGAACAAAAACCAATCTGATAAAAGTAATTAAGAAAAAGAAGTAAGATTAATCCCATTCGTCTCCTATAAAATAATGATTTAATAAAACAATATTAAAATTGTAAATAATTAATCCACTAGAAATTGTAATTGTTTTTACAGTCAAATAAAATATAGATAAACCTAGTAAAGCAAAGAACTTTAAAAATATGATTATTATTAATTGAATATTTAATATATTAATTGATAAAAAAGCATTGGAAAGAAAACCAGAAATAAAAATATATTTGCATTTTTTTCCACAAAAATAATTATTTTTATTGTAATTTATATAATACTTTTTACATAAGCAGCATTTTCTAATTGGAACAAAAGAATATATGTATTTTTCTATTTCATAAGGAACATATTTTTCATTATCTAACATGTTTTATATATTGGACTATAAACAAATATGAAAAAAATATATTTTTAATTATATAATGGAAAAGGAATATTTAAAAACACAAATAATAACTTATATGGGAAATAAAAGAAAATTATTACCAATAATTGCAGATTCTATAGATAACATCAAAAAAAAATTAAACGTAAATGAAATAGTAACAGGTGATGGATTTTCAGGTTCAGGGATAGTAAGCCGTTTATTAAAAACGAAATCAAAAGAACTTTACACGAATGATATTGCGGGATATTCTTGTACACTAAATGATTGTTATTTATCAAATCCAAATCCACAAGATTTAAAAAAAATTCAAAGTTACATAAAAAATGCAAATAATTTATCTTTAAATAGCAGTCCAGATGAACCTTGGATTTCTAAACATTGGGCACCAAAAAATGAAAAAATAAAGAAAGAAGATAGAGCTTATTTCTCACACGAAAATGGAAAAAGAATTGACATTATACGTGATTATATTAAATCAATTCCTAAGAAATATCAACCCTTTTTACTAGGTCCTTTACTAGTAGAATCATCTATACATAATAATACAAATGGTCAGTTTTCAGCTTTTTATAAAGATTCAGACGGAATTGGTAAATATGGAGGTAAAAACGAAGTTGATGTAAATAGAATTACACAGCCAATCTTACTTTCTTTTCCTATTCTTTACCCTAATAATTGTAAAATTCATACTTCTCAAATGGATGTATTGGAGTGGACTAAAAAAATAAAAGAAAAAGAACCTTTAGATATAGTATACTTAGACCCACCTTACAATAAGCACCCCTATAATATTTATTATTTTTTACTTGATATCATTAATGATTGGGATAAAAATATAGAAATACCAAATACAAATAGAGGTCAACCTTTAAATTGGATAACATCTCCATATAATAGTTCAAAAAAGGCAAAGGATGCAATGATAAAATTATTGGAAAATATGAATGCAAGGTATGTTTTACTATCCTATAATGACGGTGGAATTATTCCTATTTCTGAATTAGATGATTTATTAAAGGTATTTAGTAATGATATTGAAAAGATACCAATAAATCACAAAACATACAATAGATTAAAGGGAATCAGTAATTATAAAAGAGAAAAGGAATATAAACCAGTAAAAGAATATTTATATATTATAAAATTAATAAAATGAGTTTAGATTTACTCCCTGAACAACATAATATTTTATGGGGCACGTCCTGGATAGCTATGTATCCAATGATAATGTCTATTCAAAATAGAAAATTTGATAATGCATTCTTTATGGGGTCAGTTCTTTTGACCTCTTTAAATTACTGGAGAAAACCTCATCCTGGAATAAGAAGAAAGTTAGATGTAATTTTAGTAAAAGTAGGGGTGATATATTTTTCATATACTTCATTAAAAAATTCAAATTATCGTTTTTTTATTTTTTCTATTCCAGCAGTAACAAGTTATTATGTAGGACAATATTTTTATAAAAGACAAAAATATTGGACTTATACTTATCTTCATTTAGGAGTTCATTTATTGGGTAATCTTGCTAATTTTCAATTATAAAAGCATATGGGATTTATTCATTTATTTTATATTAATAAATATAAAATATAATAAATATAATTTTCGTTTGAAACTATGGTTAATTTTTATTATATAACTGTAGCTACTAAACGGCATGATATATTGGAAAATATAATAAAAACAATTAAAAAAAATGAAGAACAGATACATATATTAGGTTTGCATGAAAATAGAAATATTGGTTGGCAATCAACTGGAAATTTCGGTGTAAAACTAAAAGAAGTATATAATTTTGTTTTCCAATCAGAAATTCAAAATAATGATATTATATTATTCACGGATGCCTATGATGTTATCTATACTGGAACCCAAAGAGAAATAGTTAAGAAATATCTAGAAATGAATTACCCAATTGTGTTTGGTTGTGAAACTACATGTAATCCTGACCCTGAAAAACACGTTTATTATTCCAAGAAAGATGTTGATTTTCCTTATTTAAATAGTGGTATGTTTATTGGTATGGCAGGTGCTATCCGAGAATGTATGAAAAATTATAAATATGATGATAACCATGATGATCAAAGATTTTGGACGCAACAATTTTTTGATAGACCTGAATTAATTAGATTAGATTACGAAAATAATTTATTTTTGAATACATATCAAGTTGATATTGAAGATATAAAAATTATCAAGGATATTTGCTTTTATAAACAAAAAAATCCGATGTTTGTTCATGTGAATGGTCCGGATAAAAGTGATTTATCAAGATTTTTATAATTAATTAAATATACATAAAATTGACAGATTTTATTTTTTATGTATTATAGTAGTAACAAATAATTATTATAAGGTAAAATGACAAGAACAGTGTTTAATAACAATTCTAACTTAGGTAATGTCGAATCATTCAAATTATTACCAGATGAGTTACAAGATTGTATTGGAGAATATGTAGAAGAAGCAATTAATATAAAAAACAACAATGATTATAATTGGAATAATATAATTTATGAAATAGGTTCTGAATATGGCTTTGGCTTTTTAATCCTACTCATAAATGAACTTTTATCAGATGATTGTAAAAATAGGATTGGTTATTCTCATAAATGTGAAGCATTTATTACCTGTAATGAAAAACGGTCTGTTGGATTTTATTATGATAATCTCAACAAGTGTAGACATCAGTATTTTTGGGAAGATGACTGCGTATCTTCATCGAGAGCAACCGAACTTATTGTAAAAAAAATAGATGACTATATAGAGTCTGACAATTATGACCCATCAATTATGTTTCAAATAAATAAAAAAATGTTATTTTGTTATAATAGATTAATGAATTTGACGGATTAAATATCAATTGTGTTGTATATTTGTATTATTTTTTATTTATTTGTATTTGGAATGATTCCCCAATCAATTCTAGGGGTTCTTTTACTATATCTTGGTTAGAATTTACATTAAAATCCTCAGCACGTTGAAGGCGTTGTTCAGAAACCTGTTTAATTAAGTCACTTGCTTTAATAAACTCAATATTATGTTTATTTTGGAAATATTCTAATATTTCTTTATGAATACTGCGAATATTTCCAAAAATTGGTGTATATCCTTCTGTTAGTTCACGTTCTTGATATCCTACACAAACTATCTTCAACGGCTTATTGTAAAGACTGGGCACTTCTGCGTATTTAAGTGGAACCCCATAAACTTTTTCTCCTGCAGTTCCAGGAGTAGTATAATTTCGGGTTTTTATTTCGTAAATCACATCATCTGTCTCTATATCAGGTCTATAGTGTCCTTTTGTTTCTGGTCTTCTCGGATTTTTTCCCAATTCTTTAAGAATTTGATAAATGTAATGTTCACCTAGATTAGTAGTCCATTGACCGTTATTTTTTTGTTCAATCATTTTATTCCCCCATTCTTTTTCAATTTCATTATGTTCTTTCGTTTGTTTCAAAATGGTGTCTTTAATTTTTCCTTCTATACACCAAAGGTTTATTTGACTCTCTTGTTCTTTAGAAAATTGCACCATAATTATAATAATATTAATTCTTTTACTATAACTTCAATAAGAAAATATACATTCATCAATTTTATGCAAAAATGTAAAATTTTAAATAATTATAAAAATCACTTAAAAGAGTATTGGTGGTTATATGTAAATGGATACCAATAATAAAACAAGTAATGATGAATATGAAAACTTTATGCAAATGTGGAATGAATCTATGGTAAAACCACTTATGGAAAGGAGAAAAAAACATTTAAATAAAATGAATGAATTTCTTTGTTTGTTAGATGAAAAAGATAGTTTAAAAATAAGAAACTGGTTAATCAAAAATAATCAAGAATTATATATTGAAACTTTCTTGGAACTTGTAAAAAAAGATCTTGAAAGTTATAAAATTCAAATAGCTGAACTAATTGATTCCAAATTTATAGATGAAATTGATGAACAAAAAATAATGGATGAAGAAGAATTTGATACATGGAAAGAAAAAATAGAATCAATAGAAAATAAAATAACAAAAAATTTAAATGAAGAATAAAGTAGTAGTAAAGATTAAGAATTTGCTTACTAATATTTTTAATTAAATTTAATTAATATAAATGTTTTTTACTTATTATATTAATTAATGATACAATCAGAAAACAAATATAATAAATCTTTACTCAAAGGGGCTACTTTTGGAGATTTCAATGTCGTTAGAGATGCATTAGAAAACGGTGCTGATGTAGATGCGGTAGATTATGAGGGTAATACTGCTCTTATTACAGTGACTATTGTTGGAGTTGATGAGAATGATAATAATGATAGTTACTGCGATTATTTGAAAGTCATTAAATTATTGTTCTCATATAATGCTGATATAACTAAACAAAATTATGAAGAATATACTGCAATGACTTATGTTTGTATGTCTAATAATTTAAAAATGGTTAATTTATTGCTTGAAAGATGGGTTTGGTTATGTAATCAAAATATTCATATTAATGTGCGTAAAAAAAATAATGATATTAAGACAGGTATGGTGTTTGCTTGTTATTATGGCAAATTGGAAATTATGAAAATATTGTTTGAAAGTAATATAATTGATGTAAATACAGCAATGTATCAAGTAAACGAAGAGGGGTTACCGAGATATGATGATTTACTTTATTATGCATGCACAAGCCCTCTTCTTATAACAGCATGTTTTCATAAACATACAAATATTATTACTTATTTATTAAACCTAGATAATATAGATGTCAATGTTAGAGATACTTTAAATATGACTCCTCTTATGGTAGCAAGTAAACACGGATTTATAGAAGTTGTTACATTATTACTAAATCACCCCAATATTGATGTATATAAATCAAATGAAAGACATTGTTATCGTATTGCTCCTAGTTGGACATTTAATCCCATCGCTCCTACCGCTCCTACTGCTTTAACATACGCATGGGACAAAGATCATTCAAAAGTTCTTGAAGAACTTGTTTTTGCAGAGGAAAAACAATAAATAATAAACCTTTACTTCATTTCATAATTGTAAATAAAAACTTCTGTCGTAGTTGAACCAGGATTTTTTGAATTGATAGCTCTTCTTGCTGTTATATCTTCTGAATGAAAATCCTTTAAACTTTCTGTAACTAAATCAACTTTTGCATTACTCATAATAAAACGAACATTTGTTTTACTTAAATTTTTTATTTCATCAAACAAGCATTTATGCATTTCTAAATCAAATCCATCATTTACATATCCAACAAAAGATTTTTTATTTTCAGGAGCATATGGCGGGTCCAAATATACAAAATCTCCTTCTTTTGGATTTTTTATTGAATCAGTAAAACTACTCTGTTTAAATTCTACATCTTTGATAAGGTCACTTATTATGTCCAAATTCTCTTTACTAATTACACTTGGTGTAGTTTTATAATTTCCAAATGGAATGTTAAATCCATTTGGTCCTTCTCTATACATTCCACGAAAACAAAGCTTGTTTATAACCATAAATAGCGCTGAACATTCTACCGTTGATTTATCCATTTTGTTAAAATTACTCCTTAACCAATAATAATAACTTTCTTTGGAAGTCTTGGCTTCAGAAATATCTTTTGGTTTTCTATTGATAACATTTCCATTTATTTTATCGTATTCATTAATATAATTTTCAATGTGTTTATAGAGTTCATCCTTTCTAGATTGAACATCTTTAAACACGTTTATGAGTATATTGTTAATGTCATATGCATAAACTTTTTCTTTTATATTAAGAAGATTTTGTCTTTGTAAAGATAATACTGCAAGTAAAACACTTCCTCCTCCTAGGAACAACTCATGATAATTATTCATCTCTTTCGGCACTTTTGTTAACAATTTATCTATCATTTGCGTTTTTCCTCCTACCCATTTTAAAAATGGTTTTTGTATCTCTATCTCATCATTCATTTCTTTAAGGGGTAAAAATGTATTTTTTATATTCAATTTTTTGTTCTTTACCTTTTTTGTTTTTTCCATATAAATATAAAATACAAAAGTATTTAATTCAATAAATATATTTATTAAATTAGATAAAAATATTTTTTTTATAAATATATAAAGGCAGCTTTATAATAATGAGTTTAGAAAGAGTTGTTCAGAATAAAGTTGGTCAACTTGATGTTAATGACTTAGATAAGATATTAGAACAAGAAAAACAAAGAAATAAAGGTGATGTTTGGATAAAATTGGATAAAACAGTTAAGATTCAAAAATTACATGAATTCGCCGAAAAATATGGTAAAGAACATTGTTTATCTGCAAAAGATTTGAAATTATTAAAAACATTTTTTAAATCATGCTTGGATAAGAATAAATTAAATAAAGCAAAGGATGTAGTCTATAATAAAGAAAATAGAATAATTATGTCAATACCTGCATTACATTTTAATCAGTTAACTAAAAACTTTACCCTTAAACTCTTGGATAAACGTGTTTCTACATTAAAATCACTTACTCCAAAAAAAAGGTTAGAAAAAGATGATGGTAAATCGTCTCCTTAAATTTCTTTACATGTCTTTTTTTTATAGACCTTTTTAAACCTCCCCATATATGGACAAAATATTTGATAATACTGTTTTCTGTTAGTGAAATAATTATTAAATCCCTCATACATTGATTCAAGTTCATATTCTTTAATTCCTATATTAAATATTTGTTTATATGATTGATAAACATTTATGTCTTCAATATGTGTTTTATTATACCAATCAATAATAATTTTTTCAAATTCATCTAGAAAAATAAGTTTTTTTCTTTTATAAGGTATAAATAAACATATATAATTTTGTAAATCAGATGATATACAATCAAAATAACTCATGGTATATATATAATGGATTATAAACAATTATCAAACATTTATAATCGTGAACTTAGAAATAAGTGTAAAAATAATAATTTAGCACTTGAAAAATGCTTCAAAAATTTTTTTAATGATGAATTTTGTTGCCAAGAAGAGATTAAAGAATTTTCAGAATGTATTGATGACTTTAATAAACGATTTTTTAAAAAATATAGAATAAAAGAAAAAATGATTAAGTAGATGACATATATATTTTATATAGTCTATAAAATATATTAAAATGAATATTTTTACATCCATAATTAATTTTATTATGTTTACAATTCGTGCAAATGATATTGATGAATCACATGGAATAAAACATAGTTTTGATACTATACATTTCGCAAATAGAATTTTTGAAGCAGAAAAAAAAAACTATCCAGAATTGATACCACATGAAAGAATTATATATGTATCTTCTGCAATTCATGATATGTGTGATGATAAATATATGATTACAAGCGAAGGACAAAAGTTAATTACAAATTTACTTGATAAAAAGATTACTAGTAGTGAGTTACAAGCTGTAGATAAAATAATCGGTAGCATGTCTTATTCTAAAGTAAAAGTAAAAGGGTTTCCTGATTTAGGGAAGTATCAATATGCATATCATGTTGTTAGAGAAGCAGATTTGTTATGTGCATATGATTTTGACCGATGTATTTTATATCATCTTTACAAAAAAAATACAAATATAGAATCTGCTTATGATGAATCTGTAGAATTATTTATGAATAGAATGTTGCAACATGAAAAAGATAATTTGTTTACCTATGAATATACAAAACAACAGGCGAATGTGTTAAAATTTCAATCGTTAAATAGAATAAGACAATGGAAAAAAATTATTAAATGTTTTAAATAGAATTATGTTTTATAAAAAATTGATTTGAAACTAATTAATAAGTGAAATTAAAAGAAATCTGTATGTCTGGATTAGAACCAATTTATCCACAAATTACCAAATCTATTATTTATGAACTTGGTATTGAAACTACAAAAAAATTAAATGAGAGACAAGATAAATTAGAAAGCATTACATGGAATAATGGCGAAGCTAATCTTGATACAGAATATTCTAAATTAGCTTGTGATTGTTGTATAATGTCATGGGATACTATAAAAATAAAATATCCTGAGTATAGTGAAATAGAGATTACTTGTATAATACCTGATATAAATATTACATTTAAATATCCTGATGGAATAAAAACAAAAGACAAAATAGAATTAAAAAGCTCAAAAAGTAAAAAAATGCCGGGTTCAACCATAGGTAATTTAGATGTTAATCAAACATTAATTTATTGCCTAAGACCATCTACTGAATCAGAACCATACAAAATAAGATGTTCACAATATTATTCTTCTATGGGAGAAAGTGATATTGATTTATTCCAAGATAGAAAACCAAGACCTGCTATTAATTTTGAAAAAATGAATGAACAAGGTAATAATAATCCTTTTGTTAGTAAAGAAAAGGCTGATTGGGTAGAACATTATGCAAAATGTGCATTAAAAAGGATTGAAAAAAATACAATTTGTCAATATTCTTGGCAAGATGATATGATTAAAATAATCAAAAAAAAAATTATTAATGATTATGTCAAAAATACATCAGAAGAACAATTCCAAATAGATAAAATTTCCTTACAATTTGAAAATATAAAAATTTAAACGAAATGACTTTTACATAATTTATTGACTTTATTAGCAATCAAATAGCCTAATAAAGGCGGAACAGCATTTCCTATATACTTATATGCAACCATATTTTTTTTTTTACTAAACACATAATCTGGTGGAAATGTTTGAATTAATCCTGCTTCTCTAACGGTTAATCGTCGCTCAATCATAGTTTTTTCATTTATATTTATATTACTATTTTCATGTCTACGGAACTCAATATTTCCATGATGTTCAGCTCTCATTGTTGGTGCAAATGAACCTAAATTAATTTCGGTTTGCCCTTGACCTTTTTTAAGTTTTTTTGCTTTTGAATATACCATTTGGGAAATATCGTTTGTAATATCAGGTTCTATAAGATGTTCAAAATATTTTCCAATACTACATTCAGTTTTATTTTTTGTAATTATATTCCATCCTTCATTAATATCTACATTTCTTTCTTTTGATATTCCCATAATTATAACTCTCTTACGAGTTTGCGGTATTCCAAAATCTGGACAATATACAATTTGATAATTAACATCATATCCTAACTCCGAAAAATCTTTCATAATTTGTTTAATAGGTTCATTTTTCATAGTAAGCAGTCCATATACATTTTCAGCAACGAAAATTTTTGGTTTTACACGATTAACCACTTCGACAAAACTTTTATACAATGTTCCTCTACTATTTTCTTTTTCAATGTCTACTGTTTCTTTTAGATCATGTCCCTTGTTACTTTGAAATCCGTTCCGTTTTCCCGAGTGCGAAAAATCTTGACAAGGAAACCCTCCGATAACTATATCTGCTTTGGGAAATATGAAATTTTCTGAAATCAAATTATAAATACTTGTTGTATTATATTTTGAATTATCATTATTAAATCCAAATACTTCTTTTGCCCCTTCAAGTATATCATTTTGAAATACACACTCAAAGTTATTTTTTTTCAATACAACAAAATCCTTTATAGTGTATGGTTTATCTATAAATTCTTTATTTATAATTGAATCTTTATGTAAAATTACTTCACCATCAAATCCCATATCCATACCACCAATTCCTGTAAATAATGAAATAACTTTGAATTTGTCATTCATTTCGACAATTGGATTTTCAGTTACTTTTTCATTTTTAATTATCAATTTTTCTTCTACTGCTTTATCCATTTTCGTTATATATTGTTAATATCTATTATATTTTTAAATCAAGAGAAATTATTAATTTTTATTGATTCAGAATAACGAATTTTGTATTTGTTTAAAATTGATTACTTAATTTAGTTAAATAACCAAGAATAATTTAGTTGTAAAAATTAATATATGAATTTAATTGAAGATGATTGGATAGATTTGTATATATCAATACAAGAGATTGCACATGATGTATTAACTGATAATTTACATCTTCTTTCCAAATCAGAAATGTGTAAGGAAATTACGAATGAAATATTTGACATATTTAATCAATATAATGAACAAGAAACTATTATTGAAGATGAAGATATTATGGATTTAATTGAACAGATTGTAGAAAATGAGTTAGAATTAATTGATGTTCCAAAAAGGTCATTAACTATGACTATTGATACACTTTATGATTTAGAATCATATGAAATTGAAAATATGTCAGTTAAAATAGATAAATTACGTAACGTTCCACAACCAAAACAGAAATCTAATGAATGGTATGAATTTAGACATAGTTTAATTAGTGCAAGTAGTTTATGGAAAATATTTGGGACTCAATCTCAAAAAAATAGTTTAATATATGAGAAATGTAAACCATTTGATGTTTCAAGGTGTGAAATGTTTAGTGCATGTAGTTCTGGCAGTTTACATTGGGGAGTTAAATATGAACCAGTTACTACCATGATTTATGAAGACATGTATCAAACTAATGTAGAAGAATTCGGTTGTATTAGACACCCAGAATACAACTTTATAGCTGCATCACCTGATGGTATAAATATTGATAAAAATAATCAAAAATACGGCAGAATGCTAGAAATTAAGAACATAGTAAATAGAGAAATTACTGGTATTCCTAAGAATGAATATTGGATACAAACACAAATTCAAATGGAAACCTGTGATTTAAGTTTTTGTGACTTTGTAGAAACAAGAATAAAAGAATTTTCAAACGAAGAAGATTTTTATAATAAAGATTCTTGTGAATATAAAGGTGTAATTTTACATTTTATAGAAAGACCAAACATTAATGAGTTTGATTTAAGCCACATAAAACCTACTGGACCTACTTATCAATATAAACCATTAAATATTCCAAATGAAAAAGACTATATTGAAAGATGGAGTCAAGAGGTAAAAGCTGATATGGATAAAAAAAATTTAGCTTGGTTTAATACTATATATTGGTATTTGGATGAATATTCATGCGTAACGATTCCTAGAAACAAAATATGGTTTCATAATTCTATAAAACAAATTGAAGAATTTTGGAATACTATTCAATATGAAAAAGAAAATGGCTATGAGCATCGAGCAGCTAAAAAACGATCACCTGGAACTCTTGTAAGTAAAAATGAAAATACCTATAAAACAAATATTAAAAAGACAGGAGGTTTTTGTTTAATAAGATTAGATGAAGACGGTAATGCTGTTTAATTATTAAAACGAACACATTTATACTTTAGATTAGAGTTATAGTATAAATATTTTTTAAATGATATAGAATTTTCTGTTTAGTAATATTATTAACATGGATTTTGAAAATGAAGAAGAGATGATTGTAACTAAAAGAAACGGAACACAAGAAACTGTTTCTTTTGACAAAATTTTAGCTCGAATTAAGCGTATAGGAACAGAAGCAAATATAAAAATTAATTATACAACCCTTGTCATGAAAGTTATTGACCAATTATATTCAGGTATATCTACTACCAAAATAGATGAATTGTCAGCTGAACAATGTGCTTCTATGGCATCTATTCATCCTGATTATAATATTCTTGCTGGTCATATTACAGTATCCAATCATCATAAAAATACAAAATCTTCCTTTCTTGAAGTCATGAAAGACCTTTACAATTATACAGATAAACATGATAAACATAGCCCATTAGTAACAAAAAATATTATTGAATCTGCAACAAAATATGAAAAAGAATTTAACGAATTAATAGATTATAATAGAGATTATTTGATAGAATATTTTGGTTTTAAAACGCTTGAAAGAGCATATTTAATAAAAATTAATAAAGTAACTGTTGAAAGACCACAACATATGTGGATGCGTGTGAGTATTGGTATTCATGGAATGAATTTTGAAAAGATTGTTGAAACATACAATTTAATGTCTCAAAAGTATTTTACACATGCTACTCCTACTCTTTTTAATGCAGGAACCCCCCATCCTCAACTTTCATCATGTTATTTGTTAGGTATGGAAGATGATAGTATTTCCGGTATTTATAATACATTAAAAGATTGTGCTTTGATTTCAAAATGGGCAGGTGGTATAGGTGTTCATATTCATAATGTTCGTGCAGCAGGTAGTCATATACGTGGAACAAACGGTTCTTCGAACGGTATCGTTCCTATGTTAAAAGTGTTTAACAATACTGCGAAATATGTCGATCAAGGAGGCGGAAAGCGTAATGGGAGCTTTGCAATTTATTTAGAACCCTGGCATGCAGACGTAGAACTTTTTTTACAGATGAGAAAAAATCATGGTGATGAAGAATTAAAGGCAAGAGACTTATTTTACGCATTATGGGTTCCTGACTTGTTTATGAAAAGAATGAAAAGCGACGGTGACTGGACCCTCATGTGTCCAGATGAATGCCCCGGTTTGTCCGACGTATATGGTGAGGAATTTGAGACTTTATATGAAAAATATGAGAGTGCAGGTAAAGGCAGAAGAACAATGAAGGCACGTGACCTTTGGTTTCAAATACTTGACGCACAAATGGAAACGGGAACACCTTATTTAGTTTATAAAGACGCTGCAAATAAAAAATCAAATCAAAAAAATATTGGAACAATTAAGTCTAGTAATCTTTGTTCTGAAATTATAGAATACTCAGATGAAAATGAGTCTGCTGTTTGTAATTTGGCAAGTATTGCTGCACCTGCTTTTGTTGAAACTAACGGAGATGTAAAAGAATTTAATTATAAAAAGCTTCACGCAGTTGCCAAGGTTGTAAGTAACAATCTGAACACTATAATTGATGTAAATTTTTATCCTACTGATAAGACTAAGCGAAGTAATTTACGACATAGACCAATCGGTATTGGTATACAAGGATTAGCAGATGTTTTTATTATGATGGGTCTTTCTTTCGGTTGTGAAGAATCCAAAAAGATTAATAAGCTTATTTTTGAGACAATATATCATGCAGCTTTAGAAAGTTCAAACGAAATTTCTATAAAAAGATATGAAATAGTCAAAGAAAAGATATATGATCAAGCAATATTCAATGATTTTGAAAAAGGTAAGTTGACTGATATTGACCTAGGCAAGACAAACGTTGGTAGTTATAGCACATTTGAAGGTTCACCTGCATCATTTGGAGAATTACAATTTGATATGTGGAACGTTACTCCAAGTGATATGTATGATTGGGATAAACTAAAAGACAGTATAAGAATGTATGGTCTACGTAATTCACTTTTACTTGCTCCCATGCCAACCGCTTCTACTTCTCAAATTCTTGGTTATAATGAATGTATAGAACCGATTACGAGTAATATATATAATAGAAGAACAATTGCAGGTGAGTTTATACTTGCAAATAAATATTTGATGAAGGATTTGATAGATCTTGATATGTGGAATGAAAAGATAAAAAATAATATTATTGCCAACAACGGTTCCATTCAACAAATTGATTTTATACCTAATGAAATTAAGGAAAAATATAGAACTGTTTGGGAAATTCCTATGAGAACATTAATTGATATGGCAGCTGACCGAGGAGCCTATATTTGTCAAAGCCAAAGTCTTAATTTATGGATTGAAGAACCTAATTACTCTAATCTCACATCTATGCATTTTTACTCATGGTCTAAAGGTTTAAAAACTGGAATATATTATCTTAGAAGAAGAGCTAGACACCAAGCACAACAGTTTACTATTGAACCTGAAAAAAAGGAACAAAATAGTTTAGAAGGTGTAGAAGAATTATCTGAGACACTTTGTGAGATGTGTTCTGCATAATTTTCCCATTATAAAAAAATATTGATTATTAAATATTTTAATCATCAATTATCAAATAATTTTGTTGTTTTCATAATTATATCTCATTTTCAAATAACATTTTAAACATGCTTTTACATCTATTAAAGAATTATGGAATCCTTGTATTGATTCATTTGGAAAATAATGATTCCATAATTCATTCAATCTTGGCCACTTTTTTTTTCTTGGTTTACCATCTTGTGCTTCTAAATACAAATCACATACGTCCGTTCCCTTTTTCATTGTGCAAAATCTTTCAATATTGTGCACTTTCTCATACATGTCATTAAATATCATATAACAATAGGGTGCCTTTGCCATAATTAAATTTCTATTTCTTTCCAATTCTATTTTTATCATTGTTTCATCAAAATCCATATTATGTGCAACTAGTCCATCGCAAAACATATAAGCTTCATAAAACTTTTCTAATACTTCAATTATTGAGTTTCCTTTTTCTATGCATTTCTTATTTGTAATTCCAGTTAAATCAGTTACAACATCTGGTATTACTATATCATCATTTTTTATATAACTATCATATTCTGAAACTATTTCGTTCTTTTTTATATCATAAATTACGAAACTTAACTGAATTATATGCGGACATTTACTCAAATCTAAATTTGTTTTATTTCTTGGTAAAAGTCCAGTTGTTTCTACATCATAAACCAAAAACCTCGTCTTGCTAGGTGGCACCTCTATTGTCGTGGTATTCATATTAACAAACTTCTTACCCCTTAAATTATTATGTTGACTGAATCAATTTTACTATATCTTTGTATCAAATATTTCATTGCATACGCTTCTTAAGTAATTATACAGTTTTTCTATTCTTTCTTTCGGTTCGGTGTTTATTTTATCAAGCAAAGTATAATTATGTAAAAACTCGCCTTTTATTATATCCTCTAGTGTAAAACCTACTATTGTCTTCAAATATGTATCATGAAGGAATATTTCTATATTCTCCAAAACAAAACTTTCCCAATCATTTTTATATTTTTCCCAGTTTTCATCTTCTTCTGCCGGCGGTTTAGAATTTATTGTATATGTATTCTGTTTTGACTGTATAAATGCTGTTATTGAATCACTATTTTCCTCTATTCTATAATTATAACATTTATGTTTTATTTGTAAAAATATATGGTTTTCATTTTTCCTTCTTAGGAATTCTCCAAATAAAACATCACAGCATTTATTATCCATGATTTCTGAGTGATTTTCTATTCCCTTGTAAAATTCATTCATTATTGTATTTTTAACACAATATGTCCAGTATTCATGCCTTTTTTGTCTATGGTTTTCTTCTCCTTCATATGCTCCTGACATTATATATTTAGGTTTTTCTACTTGTTCTTCACCATATGTTAAATATTTGGCAAATAAAAACGTTCTAGTTGGTTCATATGTATCATCATCATCGCAAAACATAATCCACTTATGATTATTGCCATTTTTTTTTAATAATTCATAATAATGCCTCATTTGTGAAGTTTTATCTTTCATATAATTTACATTTAGGAAGGAACATAATTTATCAAATTCACTATGCTGTTTTTCAAAACCCTCTTTTAACAATTCATTCTCAAATGATATGGATAGATAAATTGGAATTTTTAATTCTTGATAAATTAATGACTTTAAACATATGATTAAATAATCTAATCTTTGTTCTTTTGATACATGGGATGCTACAAATATGCAAAAATCTTTAGGATATATCTTCATTACTACTTGATTATATTAACAATCTATATTTTTATAAAATCTAAAACGTATTATTTAATTTTCACAAAATATAAAAAGTGTTTATATAGTATATTATATTTATGGCTGATAAATTAACATTTGTAATAACCTTAACTGATGATCTTACCGATATGAATGAACCTGTCTTGTTAATTGGACAAAAAAATTTAGATTTAAATGATAAAACTATTGGTGATAAATTAGCTATTAATCAAACTAATTTACAAAGTCTTGAAATTAAAGAATTAATAAAACTGGAAAGTCAAATCCCTATTCAGTCATTAGATTCTTTTAAAACTAATCCTACTAGTCACCCATTAACTCTCATTTACAACGAAGACTCTAATAACAAAGCTCTTTTAACAAGGGAAACTTTTTCAATATCTAAAAAAGATAATTATTTTCAATTCAGTGAACTACCAAATGAAAAACTATTTGAAGTTGTTGATTTATCAAAGCTTGAAAACAAAAGTATACTTGCAAAAATTACACCTGAATTCATAGAGAAAATGAAAGGTCTTATTAACACATTAAATAAACAAATTGACCCGCAATCTGAGTCAACTATAAATAATGAAAAAGATGTAACAGAATTGTTCAAAGAAGTATTAACATTATTTATAAAATTAACTAATAAGAAACTTAATATTGCCAATTTAAAGAAATTTTTAGCATTTAATGAAGATAGTTATACACAAGCATTAGAAAAATTAAAAAGTTCACAGGAAAATAATGTAGATGAGAAAATAAACAATATTCAAAGTTTGTCTAGTTTTTATAATCAAAATAAAACAATAATAAATAATCTTTGGAAAAATGTGGATTTTACTAAAATGAAACAATATGAAAGTGAAAAAACGGCAGAAAAAGATAGTAAAAGAGGCACTGTCAAAGATGATTTAATGACATATACTGAAAAAAACCAAACAATCACTGACGATTTTTTTGAAGGTGATAATGCACCATATAAAGGCGAAAAAGGAAATTATAAAGTAAAACTTAAGCAATTCTCTGATTATTTATACAGATTTAAAAACAAACAACCAATGTTCAAAGGAGGTAACGATCAAAAGGCAGAAACTATGAATTTTTTAATTGACGTAATTGATTCCCATATAAATAAAATATTAGAGTTTAACAAAGCAAATATTGTAGAAAAATTACAAAAAAAGGAAAATGCAACTGCAATTAATATTATGACACGTGACCTGATGAAAACCAATATATTAACCTTTATAAAAATCAGAAATGACCAACACCAAGAAGGCGTAAATAATGCAAGATTCAATATAGAGCTTGATCAAGGTGGTAATAAACAAAAACATATGCTTTTACAGTATAACGATGACAATGAAAAATATTATGAACAAGACGTAACATCAAGTGAAGGAAAAGGATTTAAAATTGCAAACGGTTTGATAGATAATAAAAAGTTTTCTCAATACGGAAATGATATTAAAATTAATAATTATGATAGAAACTATATTTTTGGTGAGTTTACACAAATATTTAAACCAGAAATGAATAACCAATCTATTTCAAAACAAATGAAAGTGGTTACTGACCAATTAATATCTGGTAAAAATGTGTTTATCATGGGTTATGGAGCAAGTGGTGCTGGTAAAACAAGCACATTAATTTATTTTAATCAAAAGAAAGAAAATGGTATCTTGATTGAATTGTGTAATATTGTTGCTTCAAATTCATCTCCACAATATAAATATTTAGAAATTGATTTTCGTGAATTTTATAATTCAGATATGTGTGACACTGGGAAAGAAAATAAAGAAAATGAATGTGAAATAAACCCTAAAGAAAGCGAGGATTCTGGACGTGGTAAAAATAAAACAGAAAAACCTGTAAAACCCAGTGGAGAACGTCTTGCTAAATTTACATTTAGCAGTAATGAATTTCATTTAAAAGATAATTATACACATACAAATGAACATCAATTTCGTGTTGAAAAATTAATAACAGATGAATTAGAAGAATTAGAAAAGAAAACAAAGAAAGGAATTACATTATCAGAATCGGAAAAAAACCAATATGACCAATTAAATCTTGTTAAGAGAAACGAATATAAATCAAAAGAATTTACCAAAGGCACCAAATTAGGCGACTTTGTAAGGTATTTGATTGATGACGATAGACATGTAAAAGCAACTACAAATAACCCAAATAGTTCTCGTAGTCATTCATTGATTTTTGTTAAATTCAAAGAAAGTGAAAATTCTGATGGACCTACATTAATTGTTGGTGATTTTGCTGGAGTAGAAAATGAATTTGATTGTGAAAATAAAAAAGTAAAAGAGGATTTTATCAATATCAAATCTGATAGAGACAAAAATAAATTTTTTTATAGAAAAGAAGTAAAAGGTGATATATTGGACCCTATTGGACAATTTAAAAATTCTAATAATAATCTAAAAGGTGGTGCCGAAGGAACA
>TARA_B100001093_G_scaffold510381_1_pt1 | contig 25811 bp, 24 predicted proteins | sample TARA_B100001093 | Tara Oceans TARA_B100001093 (sample SAMEA2623116) | marine metagenome | biome: marine biome (ENVO:00000447); feature: surface water layer (ENVO:00002042); material: "saline water (ENVO:00002010), including plankton (ENVO:xxxxxxxx)" | depth 5 m | reverse complement strand
AAAAATTCTCTTCATGTTCTTAAAGGTTTAAATCTTGAGATTCAAAAAGGAGAATTAGTTGCTATAATGGGGTCTTCCGGCTCAGGAAAATCAACTTTACTAAATATTATTGGAATGCTTGATAATCATGATAAAGGTTATTATGAGCTTGATGGTATCGAAATAAAAAAAATGGATGAAACAAAAGCTGCCAAATACAGAAATAAATTCCTTGGATTTGTTTTTCAATCATTCAATCTAATTAACTACAAAAATGCTTTGGATAATGTCATTTTACCACTTTATTATCAAGGTATTTCTAGGAAGGTGAGAGAGAAAAAAGCTTTAAAATATTTGGATAATGTTGGTTTAAAAAAATGGGCTTCACATTTACCGAACGAATTATCTGGTGGACAAAAACAACGAGTTGCAATTGCTAGAGCTATGGTATCTGAACCAAAAGTCTTATTAGCAGATGAGCCTACTGGAGCATTAGATTCTAATACTTCAAAAGAGGTGATGGATTTAATTCAAAAAATTAATAAAGCGGGTAAAACTATTCTTGTAGTAACACACGAACACGATATTTCATTGATGTGTAGTAGAATTGTAAGACTTAAAGATGGTGTTATTGTAGAAGATAAAAAGATTAAACCAATAAAAGCTATTTAGAATGCTTAACAGAGACAGGTGGTATGAAATTTTTGAAACTATAAAAAGTAATAAACTAAGAACTTTTTTAGCAGGTTTCACTGTAGCCCTTGGAATATTAATCTTCGTTGTTTTATTTGGTTTAGGTAATGGACTAGAGAATACTTTCAATGAATATTTTACAGATACTAAATTCAACAATATTTATATTCAAGGAGGAAGAACATCAAAACCTTTTGCTGGCTATGAGTCAAATAGACTTATAGAATTGGACAATGATGACCTTCAGGATATATCAAATAAGTTCAATTTTTTTATTGAGGGTCTAACTCCAATTATTGCGTCTAGCGGGATGGTGGGTTATAAATTAAAGTCTAATAATTATACAATCCGTGGTGTAGGTCCTTCAAATCAAGATAGTGAATTGAATATACTTATGTTTGGTAGGTATATAAATGAAAATGACATTTCTAATAAAGAAAAAAATGTTGTAATTGGAAGACTTGTAAAACAAGATCTATTTGGAGACGAACAAGCCGTAGGAAAATATATTAGCGGAGGGGGGAGATCTTGGAAAGTAGTTGGTATTTTTCAAGATGATGGTGGTGATAATGAGGAACGTATAATTTACACACCATACACAACTCTTCAAAAGATATTAAAAAATACTGACAAGGTTAATGCAATTATTTTATCATACAAGCCATCAATAGGATATGACGGGGCAATAGAGTTAGAGAAAAAAATAAAATCATTCCTTAAGAACAAAAAAAAGGTTGATCCCTCTGATCCAAGAGGATTAAGACTTAGAAGTGCAGCACAAGACATGAAAAATAATCAAGATTTTTCAATGGCACTGAATTACATTATCATTTTTGTAGGAATTGGTACTCTGTTAGCTGGAATAATTGGGATTTCTAATATTATGGTTTTTGTTATTAAGGAAAGAACCAAAGAATTTGGCGTTAGAAAAGCTGTAGGTGCAACACCGTCTTCAATAGTTTGGATGGTTTTACAAGAATCCATTTTTATAACTACCATCTCAGGTTATTTTGGATTATTCACCGGAGTAGGTTTTCTATCAGCATTAGGAGATACATTGAGAGAAGAATTTTATATTACAGACCCTTATGTTGATTTAAATACTGCCATTTTAGCGACTATTATGCTAATTAGTTTTGGTGCAATTGCTGGATATATTCCTGCAAAAAGAGCTTCAAAAATTAAACCTATCGAAGCTTTAAAAGATAAATAAATGAAAGAATTATTTTCTAAAGACACTTGGCAAGAAATTTTTGGATCAATTCAAAAAAATAGAATTAGAACAATAATAACTATGGTTGGTGTATTGTGGGGAATATTTATCTATATAACTTTGGCAGGAGCTGCTAAAGGACTTGATAATGGTTTTGAAAAAGCATTTGCTTCAATTTCGTCAAATAGCTTATTTGTATGGGGTCAGTATACATCTCTTCCATATGCTGGCTATAAAGCAAGACGTGGAGTTCAATTAAAAACAACTGATGTTGCAATTATTAAAAAGAGAGTTCCTCAAATAGAGTTTATTGCACCAAGAAATGTTAGGGGAGTCTTTGGATCTAGTGGCGGTAATGTAGTCAGAGGATCTAATTCTGGTACATATGCCATTTATGGCGAATATCCTGAATATATAAAAATTGCAACTACAAAAGTCTTTGACGGAGGAAGGTTCATTAACGAAACAGATATGATTAAAAGTAGAAAAGTTTGTGTAATTGGTGAAAGAACTGTTGATGAATTGTTTGATGAAGATGAAAACCCTATAGGTAAATATATAGCTATTAATAATATCTCTTTTAAAGTTATTGGTATCCATAAATTTGTTCAAGGTGGAGGATTTGGTGATGATGGAGATATTTATCTTCCGTTCGTGACATTTAAAAATCTATTTAATACGGGTGAAAATATTGGTTTTTTTATGATGTCTGCATATGATGAAAGCGATATTGTTCAGGTAGAAAAAGAGGTTAAAGCTGTATTAAAAGATATTAAAGGCATAAATCCTAAAGATGATGAAGCGTTGGGTTCATTTAATCTAGGCAAAGTATTTAAAGACACTGTAAATTTTGTAGATGGATTGTCATTTTTATCATTAATAGTCGGAATTGCAACAATACTAGCTGGTATCATAGGCATTGGTAATATACTATTAATTTCAGTTAAGGAAAGAACAAAAGAGATTGGCATTAGAAGAGCTTTAGGTGCAACTCCAAAACAAATTAAAAATCAAATAATTACAGAATCAGTTTTTTTAACCATATTATCTGGAATAATTGGGATAATACTTGGAACAATCGTCTTGTTTTCCATAAATATAGCTACTGAAGATCTTTCAGATTTTCCTTATACTAATCCTACTGTTCCTTTAAAATTTATATTTGGAGCACTAGCTTTGATGATTTCACTGGGAACGTTAATTGGTATGTTACCTGCCCAAAAAGCTGTAAGTATAAAACCAATTGATGCATTAAGAGAGGAATAATAATTTAATTTAATAAATATGAAGTATTTAAAATATTTTGGAATAGGCTTAATAATAATTGGTTTTTTATTTTCAATGGCCTATTATATAAAAACTAATAGTAGATCAGCCATTTTGTATGAAACTACTAATCTGTCGAAACAAACAATTGAAGAAAAAATTGTTGCAACTGGAAGTGTAATTCCCGAAGATGAGGTTAATATTGTTCCTCAAATTAGCGGAATTATAGATGAAATTTTTGTAGAAGAAGGTGATGAGGTAGTTGCAGGTAATCTTTTAGCAAAAATTAAAGTTATACCAAATGAACAGGCACTTAACAGTGCAGAAGGGAGGGTAAAAAATGCACGAATAGTTTTAGATAATTCTATCAAAGAGTTTGAGAGAAATAAAAAATTATTTGATAAGAGTATAATTTCTGAACAAGATTTTAACTCCGTTGTGCTTAGATATAATCAAGATCTTCAAAATTTAGATAATGCTCTTTCAGATTTACAAATCATCAGACTAGGATCTGTTGGAGGATCAGCTTTAACTAATACAAATGTCAGATCAACTGTTTCAGGTACTGTTTTGCAAGTACCTGTAAAAGAGGGTGATCAAGCGATTGAAGCTAATACATTTAACCCTGGGACCACTATTGCTTCGGTTGCAGATTTAAATAAAATGATTTTTGAAGGTAGGGTTGATGAGGGTGAAGTTGATAAACTGAAAATTGGGATGGATCTTAAAATTTCATTAGGTGCAATTGAGAATAAAGAATACGATGCTAAATTAACTCTTATAGCTCCTAAAGGAGTTGAAGTAGCAGGTGCAATCCAATTCAAAATTGAGGGGGAGGTTTATTTAGATGACGAATATGTAGTAAGAGCAGGATATAGTGCTAACGCGACCATAATTACTGATGTAAAAAAAGATATATTATCTATTAATGAATCTTTATTACAATTTGATAATATAACTAAAAAACCTTTTGTAGAAATACAGATTTCAGGTCAAAAATTTCAAAGGAAAGAGATAGAATTAGGTATTTCAGATGGAGTTTATGCTGAGGTTTTAGGCGGCATAAGCGATAGTGATAATATTAAAATTTGGAATAAAACCGAACCCTTGAAAAGAGGAGAGGTGGAAGAACAAGAATATAAATACAATTAAAATATAATTATGAAAAAAATTATTTTACTATTTGCTGTTTTTTTTACAATTAATTCCTCATCTCAAACGTTATGGACTTTAGAAGAATGTGTTAATAGAGCAATTAATGAAAATATTTCTATTAAACAAGCTGAATTAGATTATTTAGATTCTGAAATCTCAAGAAAAACAGCTATTGGAAGCTTTCTACCTAATCTTAATATTGGAAGTTCACATTCATGGAATATAGGCTTAAATCAAAATATAACTACAGGATTATTAGAAAATATTACCACACAGTTTAGTTCAATGAATTTGAATTTGAATTTGGATATTTTAAATGGATTAAAAAATATTAAACAATTGCATTTAGCAAATCTTTCAATTTTGGCTAATCAATATCAGTTAGCAGATATGAAAGAAAATATATCATTATTAGTTGCTAATTCCTTTTTACAAATTTTATTTAATAAAGAAATTTTAAAAGTTCAAAAATCACAATTGGAAATTTCTAAAAAGGAACTGGAGAGAGCAAATGAACTAGTTAATAATGGTGTAATACCAAGGGGTGATTTATATGAATTCGAAGCAAATTTAAAAACTGTTGAAAAATTATTAATTGATGCTGATAATAGTTTGAAACTTGCAAAAATATCACTTGCACAATTACTTTTAATTGATGACTATCAAAAGTTTGATATTGTAGATAAAGATTATACGCTTGAAATTTCTAATATTTTAGATAAATCACCAAATGAAATTTTTGCTTATGCAGTTGATAATAAAAATGAAATAAAAATTGCTGAAACAAATTTAGAAATAGCAAAAAAGTCTTTAGAATTTAATAAAAGTTTTCTTCAACCAAGATTATCTGCATTTTATTCTTTAAGCACTAGAATAGCTTATAGTGATAGGTTAATTGGATCTGGTGATTTTAATTATATCCCAATTGGAATTGTTGAGAATACTAACCAAAGAGTTTTGGCACCTGTTCAAGGCACTAAAATTATTCCTCCAAAATCATTTTCAGATCAATTCGATATTAATAAAGGTCAAAATTATGGCTTAAGTCTATCTATACCTATTCTTAATGGTTTTTCAGTTAGATCTAATGTAAATAGAAGCAAATTAAATGTTCAAAGAAGTGAAAACTTACTTTTTCAAAGAAAGTTGGATCTTGAAAATACTATTAACCAGGCATATAATGATGCTTTTGGATCTTTAAAAGCCTACGAAGCTTCTCAAAAATCCTTAGATTCAAGGAAACTATCATTTGAATATGCTCAAGAAAAGTTAAATTTAGGAGTTTTGAATCCTTATGAATACAGTCAAGTTAAACAGAGATATGAATCGTCTCAATCTGATTTAATAAGAGCTAAATTTGATTTAATTTTTAAAATTAAAGTTTTAGAGTTTTACTTCGGGCTTCCTGTTAAGATTAACTAAATGGCACTGATCTTAAATATTGAAACATCAAGTACTAACTGTTCTGTATGTCTATCAAATAAAGGACAATTAATAGATTGTCTTGAAAAAGATTCACCTAGCTATTCGCATTCCCAAAAATTACATTCTTTTATAGCTGAACTGATGCATAGAAATAAAATTAAGTTTAAAGATTTGAATGCTGTTTCAGTTGGAATTGGTCCTGGTTCTTATACCGGTTTGCGAATTGGACTTTCAGCTTCTAAGGGTATTTGTTATGCTTTAAATATCCCTTTAATTTCAGTCTCTTCACTTGAAAATTTAATTACAAATATTGATTTTAATGGGCTATTAATCCCTACAATTGATGCAAGAAGAAATGAAGTATATTCTTGTGTTTACGATAAAAAAAATCGAATTATTAGAAATGAAATACCTGAAATTATTAACTCTAAATCATACTTAAATTTTTCAAGAAAAGATAAAATCTTGATTGTTGGTAGTGGTCAATTTAAATGTAAAGAAATTATTGAATTTGATTCTAATTTTAATTGGGACGAAAAAATTCAGCAACCTACATCAAAAAATATGTGTGAAATAGCAAATAAAAAATATGAACTATCAGATTTTGAAGATATTGCATACTGTGAACCAAAATATCTTAAAGAATTCAAAATAAATAAATAATCAACCATTAATTGCTACAACATTTGAAATCTTGCCAGGCAATTCATTTTTAAGCATATTTTCAATTCCGTTCTTTAAAGTAATTGTTGAAGATGGACATCCGCTACAAGCACCTTGTAAAACAACATTTACTTCCAAGGTCTTTTTATTGTATGATTGAAATAAAATATTTCCACCATCAGACGCAACTGCTGGTTTTATTTGAGTTTCAATTAATTCTGAAATTTTTTGAGAAACTTCATCAAGATTTTTTATTTCTGTAATTTTTTCAGTTGCTTTATTTTTATCGACCTTAGGATCAATTATTTCATTTCCATCCTTAATGTATGAAAGAATAAATTCTCTAATCTCTAAGCTGTGATTTTCCCAATTATTTTTTGAGTTAATTGTAATTGAAATAAAATTAAAATCAATATAAATTTCATTAATAAATTCGTGATGAAAAAGAGCTTTTGCAATACTACATTTATCAGCTTCACCAATTTTTTTAAATTCATGAGAAATATTAACTAATCTTTTGTTACAAACAAATTTCATAACATTTGGATTGGGTGTGCTTTCCGCATAAATTGTAATTGCGTTCATGTTTCCAGTATATATAATACCACCTTTATTAAGATAATTTTCAAGCTGCTTTACAACATCGTTTTGAACTTCATCCCAATTCAAAAAATCAAGTTTTTCAATTATCATTAAGTGTTTGTCAAGTATTACAGATTTTATAAAAGGGAGAAAAAATAGCTGTTTAACCAAGGGAAATTGATTTAAATCAGAGTTTTCGTCTAATTTAATTCTCTTTTTATAAATTGTATTTTCAGATGACAATACGAGTGTGTTTTTATCTTCAGATTTTAGAATTTCTAATTTATAATTCATAATTAAATTTTAAATATTTTAAATTTTTTATTTAAAATGGCGTTCAAGGTTTCCTTAGAACTGTTTGTGTAAAATGCACTATCGACTTCACTTTTTTCTAAATTTTCTAATTTCAAGTTATTAAGAATACTTTTTGTATGTAATGCTACAGCTTGACTACATTCAAGTATTTCTACAGAGCTTTTTGTTATTTTTTTAATTGATTTCTTAATTAATGGATAGTGAGTACACCCTAAAACTAATTTATCTATTCCACCATCAATCATTGGATTAATATATTTTTTTAGTAATTGATCAATTTTAGGACCAGAAAAAATTCCATTTTCAATTAACTCGACTAATCCTTTACCTTGTTTTTCAATTATTTCGATATTTTGACCATAAATTTCTGATGTTTGTTCAAACAAATTACTGCCTAGTGTGCCTTTTGTAGCTAAAACACCAATTATTCCTGTTTTTGTATTTAAAGCAGCAGGTTTAATTGCAGGTTCAATACCAACTAATGGTATTTTGTAAATATTTCTTAAATAATTAATTGAATTTGTGGTTGCAGTATTACATGCAATTATTATTATTTTACATCCTTTATTAATTAAAAACTCAATATTTTTTTCACATATCTTAGTTAGCTCTTCCTTAGTTTTTGTTCCGTAAGGGGAATTGATTGAATCTGCTAAATAAATTGTATTCTCATTTGGCAATAAGTTTATAATTGACTGCCATATGGTAATTCCACCAATGCCAGAATCAAAAAAACCAATTGACTTATTATTCATGTAAAAAAAAACTATCTATAAAAATAGATAGTTTAATTTATTTAACTTAATATTTTATTATATTAAAATCCTAATTCTTTTTTTACATCAGCAATTAAATCTTTTCCGTCTGATAATATAAGTGCACCACCAGGAGTTGCATCAATTACGTAGATAAAACCTTGTTCTCTTGCAACTTTTTGTATTGCGGCTCTAGCTTTTTCAATTAAAGGTCTTAGTAAGTCAGCTTGTTTTTGCTGAATATCTTGAGCGGCAGTTTGCTGATATTGTTGAATGTTTTGTTCCATACCTTGTAGTTCTTTCGCTCGTGCTTGGTTAGTAACTTCAGTTTGATTTTGAGTATCAGCAGAATATGTTTGTAATTTTGTTTGATATTCTTTCATTGAAGCTTCAATCTCCGATTGATAAGTCTTTTGTAATTTTTCAATTTGCGCCTGTGCTTCTAAAACTTCGGGCATTTCACTTATTAGTGCTTGGGAATCAATATGTGCAACATTACTTTGAGCAAAACTAACTGAACTAATTACTAAAAAAAGTATAGTTGTAAATAATCTTAAATATTTCATAGAATTTTTTTTATTTATTTTTTCTGGCATTTATTATGCTATCTCTTCTTTTTTGGATGGATATTTTTTTCTCTTGCCTAACTTTTAATATTGAATCCTTCCTTTTTTGTTTTTTTTCATCTTCAAAATTCATTTGAAGATTCTCAATTTTTTCTTGTCTTAAAATACTTTTTAAAACCAGCTCGCTAATATCGTATTTTTTTTCCGAATATAACATAACTATAGCAGACGATTTATCGAAAACGTAATCAAATTTATTTTTATCTACTATTTTTTTTACAGCTTCAAGTACTTCATCCTGAATAGGTTGTATTAAAATTTTTTCTTGTGTTATCCAGTCTCCTTCTGCACCAAATCTTTTTTGTTGATAGTCTTCAAGTTGTTTTTTTTTAAAATCTATCTCATTTTTAAATTCATAATATAAGTTAGAAGTTATCAAAGGTCTTTTAATTTCTAATTTTTCATATTCTTCAGAAATTTTTTCAGATCTTTCATTAATTTCTTTTCTCCATATTTCAAGTTTTAAGGAGTACTCTTTGTTTGCTAGCTTATATTCATCTAAATTTTCTAATATATAATCCATATTTATATATCCAACTCTTAAAGTTTTCTGGGAAAATAATGCGGTCGAAAATACTAAAAAAATTAACTGTAAAAGAATTATGAGTTTAGCTCGACCCGTTGAATTCATATAATTTACTTTATTAAAATTGTTGACCAATAACAAAGTGGGTTTCCCATCCATTCGGACTTAAATCATTATCATTTGTGTTATCCAATCCATATGCAAAATCAATTCCTAAAAGACCAAAAGCAGGCATAAAAATTCTTAATCCAAAACCCATAGATCTCTTAGAATTAAATGGGTTAAATTCTCTAAAATTATCATATCCTTGTCCAGCTTCTAAAAAAGTCAATCCGAAAATAGATGCTGCGGGCTTTAATGTGATAGGGTATCTAAGCTCAAGTGAAAACCTATTATAAATTGTAGAACCATTTGTAGTTGACAATGATTGATTTGGGTACCCTCTTAAACTTATCATTTCTCTTCCATCCATAGCATATTGAGACATTCCATCCCCACCTAGAAAAAATCTATCGAAAGGGATCACTCCTCTGTCATTGTTATAAGCTCCTAAAAATCCAAACTCAGTATGAGTTCTTAGCACTAACTTTTCTATTAGTCTAGTGTACCATGTACCTTTAAACTTAATTTTATAAAATTCTAACCATTTAAATCTTTCTTGGTCAATTTTTGCTTGGTCAGGATTACCATTATTATCTTGATATTGCTCAAGGTTACCTAAATTAGCATAATCAACTCCATTCCATAGAGAATATGGTAAAGAAAACCTTGCAGATAACAAAAACTCAGAACCACCTAAAGGAAATATAGGGTTTGTATAAGTATTATTTCTAGATAATGCTACTGTGTATGAGACATTATGAGATTTACCTTCTCCAAAAGTAAATAACCCTGTGTAATAATTATTTAAATTATAATATTGATAAGATAAAGATTGAGATAATAAAAAATAGTCATCTGGAACCCTAAGCCTTTTTGCTAAACCAATACTGGCCCCCGTAATTTCGAATGATTGGCTTTTATCAACTCTTCCTGTAAAAAAATTATATCTGTATTGCTTGGTGTGAGAAAAAGATGTAGAGAACTGAACGGGTTGTTCACCTCCAAACCACGGGTCGGATAAAGAAAAACTATAAACTCTGTAAAACCTATTAGCTTGTAGTCTTAAAGAAAGTGCTTGACCATCACCCATTGGAACTGGTTTCCAAGCAGATTTGTTTTTTAAATTCTTTAATGAAAAGTTATTAAAAGAAAGGCCTAAAGTTCCAATAAATCCACCACCACCATAACCACCCTGAAGCTCAACCTGACTTGCAGATTTTTCAACTAATCCGTATTCAATATCAACAGTTCCTGCATTTGGATCAACATTTTTGAAATCTGGACTAATTTGCTCAGGATCAAAAAACCCTAATTGTCCAAGTTCTCTTACCGTTCTTACAATTTTATCTTTACTGTACAATTCTCCAGGCTTGGTTCTTAATTCTCTATAAATTACATTATCATTAGTTCGATCATTACCTATAACTGAAATTTTATTGAAAAAAGCAGGCTTACCTTCATTTATTCTTATTTCAAAATTTATAGTATCATTTTCCGCAGCAATTTCTACCGGATTAATTGTTGAAAACAGATAGCCGTTATTTTGATACAAATTAGTAATATCCTCACCATCAGGTTTTGAATCATCGGCAATCCTCTTTTTTAATAATATTCCATTGTAGACATCGCCTTTGAAGAGTCCTAATGCTCTTGAAAGCAATTCATCTGAGTATATTGAATTACCCAGAAAATTAATATCTCCAAAATAATATTTGTTTCCTTCATTAATTTCTATATTCAAATCAATATTATTATTATCAACTAAGACTGAATCAGTAATTATTCTTGCATCTCTATATCCTTTTTCTTTATAATAATCTACAATTGTTGTCAGGTCATTTTTATAATCCTCTTCAATAAATTTTGATTTTTTCCAAAACCTTCCAAGAAGTTTAGTTTTGGTTTTTTTCATTTGTTTTTTTAGATTTTTAGATTTTGCTATCAAATTTCCCTTAAAATTGATGGAATTGATTTTTACACGCTCACCTAAGTCAATATTAATAAGCATTTTTTCATTATTCACTCCAATGGTATCAGCTCTAGTGTTAATTGACACTTTTGTGTTTAAAAAGCCATTTTTTTTATACTTATTTATTATGAAGTTTTTGGTTGTCTCAATAAAATTCTCTGTAATTTTTTGACCTTTTTTAATTTCTATTTCGTCAATTATTGTTTCCTTTTTTGATTTTTTAAGCCCAACAATACTAAACTCGGATAAGGAGGGTAATTCTTTTATGTTTATTTCTATACTAGCTTTTTTATCTTGAATATTAATTAGGTAAAAATTTATGTCACTAAACAACTCAAGTTTCCATAGTTTATTAATAACTTGACTTATCTCTTCACCTGGAATTCTAATTTCTTCACCTTTTGAAAGACCTGTATATGCTATTACTGTTTGTTCATTAAAACTCTTAAGCCCAGTTACTTTAATTTCATCAATTGTATATAATTCACCTTTACTATAATCCAATTCTTGACCAAACAGAAACAATCCATTTAAAAAAATTATTAAAAATGATAAAAATTTATGATTCAATCTTTCCAAATCTTCTAGTTCTTTTTTGATATTCGATGATAGCATTTAAAAAATGATATTTTTTAAAGTCGGGCCATAAAACTTTCTGAAAATTTAATTCAGCATAAGAAATTTGCCAAAGTAAAAAGTTACTAACCCTAAATTCACCACCAGTTCTTATTAACAAATCAACATTTTTTGAATTGCATGCGTAAAGATGCTCATTTATTGTGTCTTCGTCAATATTTTCTTGAGAAATTATGTTTTTTTTAACTTTATTAGAGATAATTTTCACTGCTCTTATTAATTCTTGCTTGGCTCCATAGCTAACAGCTAAATTTAAATTTAATCCATCATTATTTTTTGTTTTAATAACAGCATTCAAAAGAGTATCTCTAATTTTTTCCTTAACTAAATTCAAATCACCAATAACGTTAAGATGTATATTATTTTCTATTAGATTTGGCAATTCTTTTTCAATTGTATTTGATAATAGACTCATTAGAGCATTGATTTCATTTTTTGGTCTTTTCCAGTTTTCCATAGAAAATGCAAATAGAGTTAATGTTTCAATTCCAAGCTCAAGTGATATATCAATAGATTCTTTGACTGAACTTATACCAGTATTATGTCCAAAAAACCTCTCTTTATTTAATTTTCTAGCCCATCTTCCATTACCATCCATTATAATTGCCACATGGTTAGGTATGTTAGAGTCGTCAATACTTTTACTTAATTTTTTATGGACAATAGCACTCATAGTTTCCAAATATATAAGTTAATGATAAGCCTGTAAAAACATACCAATCTTGACTTAAATTACCTCCAAAATATTTTTGCGAATATAGTTCATAATCATTAAATCTTTTAGGATAACTACCATCTAAATTTTCACTAAAAGAATGGTTTGCTGTAATCTCAAATCCAAGGGCAAAACTTTTAAATGGCTTAATTTTATATCCTACTGAAATCGGTATTGAAAATTCATTATGTTTTGCAAATGATTGGGCTTGGTTAATGCCTTCAGGATAAAATAAATCATCAAATCTAAAATATGAAAGTCCTGATCTTACATAAGAAGAATGCTGAAATTTATCAGATGTTGTATCAAATTCTCTAAAATTAAATTCTAAACTTAAGTTTACTTCTTCTAATTTATTTTTGAAATATTTTCCTCTTTTAACCCTATACTCTGAAGACCCATTCCAATTATCATCAGAACTAATTTCCGCAAAATTTATTCCCCCTCTTAATGTTATCCTTTTGGAAATATTTTTTTTATAAATAATACCAAATACATTCATTTTTTCAGTTGAAAAAGGATTAACATAAGTTGTTGGTCCAACATCACCAATGTAATTCGTTCCGCCAAAAAAAACTCCAATCTCATTATTTTGACATACTCCATTTTTTATAATAAATACAGTCAGAAAAAAAAATAAAGAACTTGTTTTTAATCTCATCTTTAATTTCTCTTGTCTTTGCCCCAAAGTAATTTATCCTTTAAGGTCTTATAAAAATTATAATTATTTATGTTAGCAACCTGAATATCAAAATTGGCCTTCTCAAGAAAAATTTTAGTTTCATTTTTTAAAGTATAAATTTTTGCATCAATCGAGAGCAAATGGAAATCTTCTCTTCCAGAAACACTAATTTCAATTTTTGTAGAGTCAGAAATAACTAGGGGTCTGGCATTAAGATTATGAGGAGATATTGGAGTCAAAACTAATGAATTACTTGAGGGTGAAATTACTGGTCCTCCACAACTTAATGAATATCCAGTTGATCCAGTTGGAGTTGAGATAATTAATCCATCTGACCAATAGGAGTTTACATAGGTTCCATCTAAGCTAGTTCTAACATTTATCATGGATGTTGTATTTTTTCTAACAACACTGATTTCGTTCAGTGCATATGGAAAAGAGTTTTCAGGAACAGTATTACAATTAGTTGAAACTTTTAACAAGGATCTTTTCTCTACAATGAACTTTTTATTATAAATTTTTTTTAAAGATTTTTCTAGATTCTCCTTTTTTGTACTTGCTAAAAAACCTAATCTTCCAGTGTTAATTCCAATAACTGGTAGATTTAAGTTTCTAACTAACTCAATTGATCTAAGAAAAGTCCCATCACCACCAATACTTATAAAAAGATCTAGATTTTCATTTAAATCTTCGTGATTATGAAAAAATGGATATGAATTTAAATATTCTTTATCAATACAATTTCTCAAATTTTCATTAATAAAAAATTTATTTTTTGATGCTTCTTTATGAGACAGAATTGATTTAAAAACTGTTTCAACATCTTGATTTATATCTTGTGAAAAAAGAGCTATTTTCATTCTTAATTGTATTATACAAATTAAATAAAAAATATACTGTTTACCGGATTTAACTTATTATTTTTGAATCGAGTTTATGACTAAGTTAAGCGTTAACATTAATAAAATTGCTACTTTAAGAAACGCTAGGGGAGGAAATTCCCCTGATTTGTTGAAGATGGCTAAAGATATTCAAGTTTTTGGTGCAGATGGAATTACTGTTCATCCCAGACCAGATGAGAGACATATCCGTTATAATGATGCAATTGATTTAGGTAAATCTGTCTATAAGGAATTTAATATTGAGGGCAATCCAATCGATGAGTTCATGGATCTTGTAACAACAATAAAACCGACTCAGGTTACATTAGTTCCAGATGACAAGGATGCTATTACGTCAAGTGCTGGTTGGAATACAAAAAAACATTATAAATATCTCAAATCAATAATTGAGGAACTTAAAAACAACGGAATTAGAACATCAATCTTTCTTGATCCAGATTTGGAAATGGTTGAATACGCTAAAAAAACTGGTACTGAAAGAATTGAATTATATACAGAAGAATTTGCTAAGAAATTTGAAAAAGGAGATAATGATTGCGTAAAAATTTATGCCAATTGTTCCATATTAGCCAATAAATTAAATATGGGTGTTAATGCTGGTCATGATTTAAATCTTGGTAATATTGAATTTTTCTCAAAAAATCTTCCTTTTCTAGATGAAGTATCAATAGGTCATGCATTGATTAGCGAGTCTCTTTATTTGGGAATTGATAATGTAATAAATTTGTATTTAGATAAGCTTAATAGATGATTTTAAACAGTAGGATATTTGGTAAATCCGAAAAAAAATTAATTATTCTTCATGGTTTTTTAGGTTCTTTAGATAACTGGATCACTATTGCTAAGAAATTCTCAGACCAACTCCTTGAAGTACATGTAATTGATCAAAGAAATCATGGGAAAAGTTTTCATTCTGATGAATTTAGTTATGAACTGATGGCCTTAGATATTAAAAATTATATAAATTATCATAATTTAAATAAGGTGTCAATTATCGGACATTCGATGGGAGGGAAAACTGCGTGTTGTTTTGCATTAAATAATCAATATTTAATTGAAAAATTAATTGTGGTTGACATACTACCAATTTTATATAACAACGACTATGATTTAATTTTTGAAGCTTTAAATTCTATAGAATTAAATTCAATTAATAAAAGGTCTGATTTTGAAGATCACTTAAAAAAATTCTTTGAAAATGAACTTTTTATTTCTTTTTTATCCAAAAACTTAATAAGAACAAAAAACAGCACTTTTACATTCAAGTTTAATTTAAAATCACTTATGATTAATATTGATCAAGTTCTTAAAAAGATTGACTCAACAAATTATTTTGAATCTGAAATATTTTTTATTAAGGGAGGAAATTCAGATTATATAACGGATGAAGGATTAGAAAAATCATCAACTTTATTTAAAAACTATACATTGACATCCATAAAAGATAGTGGACACTGGTTACATTATGATAAACCAAAAGAGTTTTTTAAAGTATGTTTAGAAATATTATCAATTTAATTTTGTTGTCATACAAAATAAAAAAGTTTACTTTTGACCCCAATTTTTTATTATGAGTATATCCATTAAACAGATTGATAAGCAAATTTCTTTAATTAGTTTAGAAATCAAAAAAAAAGATTATCAAGAAAAGGTAAAATCAATTTTAAATGATTATCGAAAAAAAGCTAATATACCTGGATTTAGGAAAGGTTATGTCCCATTTGGATTAATAAAAAAACAATATGAAATTCCTGTAAAGGTTGACGAAATAAATAAATTGGTTCAATCCAAATTATCAAAATTTATAAATGATGAAAATCTGTCTCTATTGGGTTCCCCATTACCTGTTAAAAATGAGAAGATTAATTGGAGTGAAGATGAAATATCTCTAAATTTTGAGATAGCAAAAACACCAACATTTAAATTAAATTATAAACTAAAAAAAGGTATTATTTATTATAAAATTATTGCTGATAAGTTAATGGTTGATAAACAAATCGAATCACTTCGAAATCAATATGGAAAAATAGTTTCACTAACTAAACTTGAAAAAAACTCAAATCTTGTAGCAGAAATATCTAATGATGAAATTAAACTAAATAAAGAAATCAATATTTCATCAAATAGACTTTCAAAAATATCATTTGATATTATATCTAAGCTAAATATTAGTGATGAAATACAAATTGAGACAAATAAATTATTTAAGGATAAAGGTGATTTAGAATCTCTATCAGGTATTGATAAAGATACTATTAAAGATATTAAGGTTGTTGATTTTAAGATTAATGAATTTAGTAAAACTGAAAAATCAAAAATTGATAAATCTTTCTATGAAAAAATATACAAAGAAAATATTCCAAAGACTCAATCTGAATTTAAGAAAAGAGTAAAACAAGAAATTGAAAATCAATTTATTAATCAATCAGATCAAAAATTTTTAAATGATGTTATAGATGAATTGATAAAAACTTTAAAAATTAATTTACCTGAAGATTTTGTCAAGAAATTGATTAAAGCTAATGCAAAGGATCCAATCAGTGATGAAGATGTTGAAAAAGAATACTATAATTCGAAGAATGGTTTAAAGTATCAACTAATAGAATCTAAATTACTTGAAGATAATGATGTAAAGATTGATCAATTAATGATTAAAGATTTTGCTGAAAAATCAATTAAAAACCAAATGATTGCCTATGGTCAACCTGAACCTAAAAAAGAAGATTTAGAAAAAATTTTATCTAGAATATTTTCAAATGAAGAAGAAGTTAAAAGAATGACTAATCAATTAGTTAGTGAGAAATTACTTTCAATTTTCAAAGAAAAAATTAGCAAGAAGATAAAAGAAATATCTTATGAAAAGTATATAGAAATTGCTTACAAGAAAAATGATTAAATTTAAAATATGAATTACTCTAAAGAATTTAAAAAATTTGCTATTAAAGAACATGGTGTTAATTCCCTATACTACGACCAGATTCTAAGTAGTATGACTCCTTATATTATTGAAGAAAGGCAACTTAATGTTGCTCAAATGGATGTTTTTTCCAGATTGATGATGGATAGAATAATTTTTTTAGGAACTGCAATTAATGATTCAATTGCTAATATTATTCAAGCACAACTTTTGTTTTTAGAAAGCACTGATAAAGAAAAAGATATTCAGATATATATAAATTCACCTGGAGGATCCGTTTATGCAGGACTTGGAATATATGACACAATGCAATTTATTGGTCCTGATGTTGCAACAATTTGTACGGGAATAGCTGCTTCAATGGCTGCTGTTTTACTTTGTTCTGGTCAAAAAGGGAAAAGATCTGGATTAACCCATTCAAGGGTAATGATTCATCAACCTTTGGGAGGAGCCCAAGGTCAAGCATCTGATATAGAAATAACTGCAAGAGAAATTGGAAAATTAAAAAAAGAACTTTATGAAATCATCGCTAAACATACAGGACAAAAGTATGACAAGGTTCACTCTGACTCTGATAGAGATTACTGGATGAAATCGGCAGAAGCAAAAAAGTATGGAATGATTGATGAAGTTCTTATTAAAAATTAGTTTATGTCTAATGAAAATATATCTTGTTCCTTTTGTGGTATAAATAAAGTTCAGACTAAAATTCTTGTTGCAGGTGAAGATTCTCACATATGTGATCAATGTATAGAGCAAGCATATTCAATTTTAAATCATCAAACACAAGGCGAAGAGATTAAGCAGCAAGATGATATCTCACATTTAAATCCAAAATTGATAAAAAAGTTTTTAGATGATTATGTTGTTGGTCAAGAATATTCAAAGAAAGTTATATCTGTTTGTGTATATAATCATTATAAAAGAATCTCATATCAAAATCTAAATGATACCCTTGAAATTGAGAAAAGTAATGTTATTATTGCAGGTCCAACTGGAACAGGTAAGACATTAATTGCAAAAACTATTGCAAAAATGTTAGATGTACCAATTGCCATTGTTGATGCTACAGTTTTAACTGAAGCGGGTTATGTTGGAGAGGATGTTGAAAATATTTTAACACGTTTACTTCAAGCTGCCGATTATAAAATTGAAAAAGCTGAAAAAGGTATAATTTTTATTGATGAAATTGATAAAATTTCTAGAAAGTCCGATAATCCATCTATAACTCGAGATGTTTCAGGAGAAGGAGTTCAACAAGCTCTTTTAAAACTAATGGAAGGAACTGTTGTAAACGTTCCACCGAAAGGTGGTAGAAAACACCCAGATCAAAATTTTATAAAGTTAAATACTTCAAACATTTTATTTATTGCTGGCGGAGCTTTTGACGGAATTGATAGAATTATTAGTAAAAGGTTAAATATGAGCTCAGTTGGATTTAAAAATTCAAAAATAAAAGCTAAAATTGACAACAGAGAAATTATTGCTAACATAAAACCAAATGATTTAAAAGACTTTGGTTTAATTCCTGAGATTTTGGGTAGGCTTCCTGTATTAACTTATATGCTAGAATTGGACACTCAAACTTTGAAAAAGATACTTATTGAACCAAAGAATGCTCTAACAAAACAATATATTCGCCTATTTGAAATGGATGATATTAAATTAACTTTTACAGATGACTCATTAGACTATATTGTGGAAAAAGCTGTCGAATTTAAATTGGGCGCTAGAGGTTTAAGATCTATTTGTGAGACAATTTTAATTGAAGACATGTTTAATCTTCCAGGTTCTAAAACTAAAAAGTTAATTGTAGATAAAAGTTATATTGCATCAAAGTTGGATAATTTTAACCTGTCTAAACTAAAAGAAGCTTCCTAGTTAATTGATAAAAGCTCATCAAAGAAAATCCTATTATTTGATAATCTGGGGATTTTATTTTGTCCGCCCACTTTATTTTTGCGTTTAAGCCAATCATAGAACAAATTTTCTCTTGCAACATAAATTTTAGGTATATCTAAAGTAATATTTAAGTATCTTTTAGCTTTATAATCTGAGTTAACTTTTTGTATATAGGTATCAATATCTGTAATGAATTGTTTAATATTATTAGGTTCCTTTGAAAACTCAATTATCCATTCATGTTTGCCTTTTTTTCCAGATTTCATGAATTTTGGAGCAACTGTATAATCAATAATTTTACATTGATGAATTTTAATTACTTCCTCTAGAGCATTTTCAACATTATCAATAATTACTTCTTCTCCAAAAGCATTAATAAAATGTTTTGTTCTTCCAGAAACAATAATTCTATAAGGATTAAGAGACGTAAACTTTACAGTATCACCAATTTTATATCTCCATAGTCCCGAATTAGTTGTAATTAGTATTTCATAGTTTAACCCTAATTCTACAGATGATAAGTCAATTATTTTTTCATTATTATCTTTTTCATTAATTTCAATAAATTCATAAAAAATACCATAATCTAACATCAGCAATAAATCATTTTTATCATTTGAATCTTGAATTGCAAAAAACCCTTCTGAAGCGTTATAAATTTCATAAAATTTAAACTCATTATTTGAAATTATATTTTTGAATTCGTTTTTATAAGGATTAAAACTTACACCTCCATGAAAATAAACTTCAAGATTACTCCAAATTTCATCAATATATGTTTTTCCGGTCTTTTCAAGTAGTTTATTTAATAAAGTTAACATCCATGATGGCACACCTGCCAGACTTCTAACATCTTCATTTAAAGTCCCCTCAATAATAGCTTCAATTTTTTCATCCCACTTATCCATAAGAGAAATTGAATTATTAGGAGTGCTAATTATTTCTGCCCAAAGAGGGAGATTATCTATTAAAATGGCAGATAAATCTCCAAAATAATTATTATTATTTTCATAAATCTTTCTACTACCTCCCAGCCTAAGTGATTTACCAGAAAATATACTTGAATTTTCATTATTATTTATGTAAAGACATAACATATCTTTCCCAGCTTTAAAGTGACAATTTTCTAAAGCGGAATTACTAACAGGGATAAATTTACTTTTTGAGTTAGTTGTTCCACTTGATTGAGCAAACCATTTAATACTTTCGTTCCAAAAAACATTTTGTTCACCTTTAATAGTTTTATTAATGTAAGTAAAAAACTCCTCATAGGTTCTGGCTGGTATTCTCTTTGAAAAATCATTATAATTATTAATTGATTTGAAATCATACTCTTTGCCAATTAATGTGTCTTTAGATTGTGTGATAAGTTTTTTTAAAACTTCACTTTGAACATCATGCGGATACTTCATGAATAATTCAATTTGATGAATTCTTTTTTTAAGCATCCATGAAACAACTTTATTGAATAGTGAAAATGGCATATATTTATACCATAAAACTAATATAAAAAATGTTTAATGGTGTATTAAATAAGATGAGATCCGAAATTAATGGTTCTGTATCATATTTTTTAGATATGGGTAATGAATTTTTAATTTCAGATTCAATATTAAATAAGAACCTTACAATACATTTTGAAGGATTCTCTTGTCTAAATTGTCAGTCTAATCAGGAAATTTTTCGTCAAGGACATTGTAAAAAATGTTTTTTTGAATCTCCAAATACAGCAGAGTGGATTATTAGGCCAGAGCTGAGTCAAGCCCATTTAGGAATTAAGCATAGAGATTTAGAATATGAAAAAAAAATACAGCTACAGCCTCATTTAATTTATTTATCATTTACAAGCGATATTAAAGTAGGTGTAACAAGAAAATCACAAATTCCAACAAGATGGATAGATCAAGGGGCAATCGAAGCAATAGAATTGGCAGAATTTCCGAACAGATACCTAGCAGGTATATGTGAAATTGAATTAAAAAAATATTTTAAAGACAAAACAAATTGGAGGACTATGCTAATACAAAACAAATCAAACGTCGATTTATTAAAGAAAAAAAATGAATGTTATTCACTATTCCCAAATGAGCTAAAAAAATATTTTCTTAAGGAGGCAAAAGTTTTAAAAATTAATTACCCTATTTTAAACAAAATAGTTAATCCAAAGAGTATAAATTTAAAAAAATTAAAAACCTATTCAGGAAAATTAATTGGTGTTAAGGGTCAGTATTTAATTTTTGAAGATTATAATGTTTTAAATGTTAGATCTAATGAAGGAGTGGTGGTTAAAATAGAAATAGATTAAATATCAATTTCTTCATTTATTTTTAGATCAAACTTTTTCCTAAAAAAATATACGCCCAAGTAAAGAAGGGGAGTATCAATTAGAGCAACAAAAACTTTAAATAAAAATCCAGATATAAGTAACCCAGTAAACATATTCCAAGGCAGTGTATTAGTTATACACAATAAAAAAATGACAGTAAACGTATCAATAAACTGTGAGGTAAAAGTTGAAAAATTATTTCTAAGCCATAACATTCTTCCTTTAGTCTTTTTTTTCCAGTAGTGATAAATTCTGATATCAATAAACTGTGCAAAAAGATATGCTAACATTGAAGATAACACTGCTAATCCAGAAAGATAAAAAACACTGGTAAATGTTTTGTTATCAACAGGAGAAGATTCAATAGCAGGAACTGAATTTGCAATGTAAATTATTGAGAGTGAGAAAAAAGAGGCAAAAATTCCAGCAATAACAATTTTGTTGGCATTTTTCTTACCATAAATTTCAGAAATCAAGTCTGTAACTAAAAAGGTAATTGGATATGGAAGAATTCCAACAGATAATTCAAATAAATCAAAACCAAAAATAGAAATTTCAAATGGATACCAGTAAAAAAACTTTTGAAAAATTAAGTTTGAAACAACTAGAGATGTTATAAAAATTGCACCTAGATATAAATAAACTTTTTTTGCTAATTCAACTTTCTTACTGTTATTGTAATCCATTTTATTGTAATAAATTTAAAGCTAAAGAATTTAATATTGAAAAAAACAGATCTTTATTTATCTATTGGCTCTAATTTAGGCAATAAAGAAGAAAATTTAAGATTAGCTATACAGCAGATTGATCATTTAATTGGTGATATAGTTCAAGTTTCAAGCTTTTACAATACTCCAGCTGATGGATTTAACGGTGATAATTTCATAAATGCATGTATATATCTTCAATCCACCCTAAATCCAAATGAGTTAATTAATTCGATTTTGAATATTGAATATTCATTAGGTAGAAAAAGAAAAAATTATAATATATATGAATCTAGAAATATTGATATTGATATTATCTTTTATGGAAATTTAACTTTAAACACAAAAAAATTAATTATTCCTCATCCAAGAATGCACATCAGACATTTTGTTTTAATACCGCTTTGTAATATTAGCAAAAATATTTTTCACCCAATAAAAAAAAAGACTGTTCATGAATTACTTTTAGATTTACCTGAAAGATTAGATATTATTAAAATCAATCCTTAATTTGATTTAAATGATTGTGAAAATTCCAAATTAGAATACCTGCTGCTACAGAAATGTTTAGTGAATGCTTTGTTCCATATTGATTTATTTCAATAACACCGTGAGATTTGTTTATTACTTCTTGTTTTACACCATCAATTTCATTTCCAAAAACTAAAGCATGTTTTTTATTATTGTTAATTAATTTTATATCCCTTAGTTTTTGTGATTTATCAGCTTGTTCAATAGACCAAATTTTAACATCTTTAATTATTAAATAATCAATTAACTTATTTATATCATCAATGTATTCCCATTCTACTGTCTCTGTAGATCCAATGGCAGTTTTATTAATTTTTCTGTTTGGAGGGGTAGCAGTTATTCCACATAAATATATTTTTTCTATTAAAAAAGCATCAGATGTTCTAAAAATAGATCCAATATTATTTAGACTTCTAATGTTATCTAGAATGATGATTAATGGAGTTTTTTTAATAGATTTAAAAGTTGAAATATCAATTCTGTTAAGCTCAGAATTTTTTAATTTTTTCATTAACCTATATTAAGTTATAACTAAAAAATATATTAATTGAGTTCTAAGGTAATTAAAGAAACACCATTAATGAAGCAATACAGGGAGATTAAAGATAAATATCCTGATTCAATTTTATTATTTAGAGTTGGAGATTTTTATGAAACCTTCCACGAGGATGCAATTATTACCTCGAAGATTCTAGGTATTGTATTAACTAACAGAGGATCAGGTATTAATAAAAAAACCAAATTGGCAGGCTTTCCGCATCATTCTCTTGACACTTATTTACATAAATTGGTAAAAGCTGGTCATAGAGTTGCTATTTGTGAACAATTAGAAAATCCAAAATTAACTAAGACAATTGTTAAAAGAGGCGTAACTGATTTAATCACACCTGGCGTAGCACTTAATGATGAAATTTTAAATAGGAAAAAAAATAATTTTCTAGCTGCAATTAATTTTAAAGATAAAAGTACAGGAATTGCTCTTCTTGATATTTCTACTGGAGATTTTATATCAAGCGATGGTTCATTTGATTATTGTATAAATCTGCTTGAAAATTTTGATCCTAAGGAAATATTGATTGCAAAAAGTGATAAAAAATTATTTGATAATAAAAATATTAATAATGATCGCTTCTTTTATGTCGATGACTGGATGATAAATTTTGATACCTCATTAAAAAAAGTTTTAAATCATTTTAATGTAAAGACTTTAAAAGGTTTTGGATTAGATGACAATAGCTTAGGCGTTATTTCAGCCTCTATGATTCTTCATTACCTTCAAGATTCCCATAAAAAGCAATTAACTCATATTAATAAGTTAACAACGATTAATGATAATTCATATTTGATGATGGACAGATTTACTATCTCTAATTTGGAATTAATCGATTCTAAATTTTCTGGTGGCAAATCACTTTTAGATGTAATTGATAAAACAATAACTCCTATGGGTTCTAGACTCTTGAGAAGGTGGTTGTGTTTTCCATCAATCGATTTAGATGAAATAAAGTTTAGACATAATATAGTTGAGGAATTAATCAATCTATCAAGTACGAACTTTTCAGAAAAGTATAAATCTATTATTGATATTGAAAGAGTAATGTCAAAAATTACAAATTACAAGGTAAACCCCAGAGAATTAATTAATCTAAAATTATCTCTTTTAGAGATTAATGAAATAAAAAAAATATTAAATAATAATTCAAAAAATCTAAAATTATTATCAAAAAAAATTAAAGATTCCAAAGAAGTTGTCAATATAATAGAAAAAAATATTTCAAATAACGCCCCTGTAAATATTAATAAAGGTAATTCCATTAAAAAGGGAATTAATAAAAGTCTTGATAATTTTCGTAATATATTTAACAATAGTAAAATACATCTTCAAAATATTTTAGAAAGAGAAATTGAAAATACTGGGATTTCTTCTTTAAAAATTTCGTTTAATAGCGTTTTTGGCTATTATTTGGAAGTAACAAATGTTCATAAAGATAAAGTACCAGAAAATTGGATTAGAAAACAAACTCTTGTAAATGCTGAAAGATATATTACCGATGAACTTAAAGAGTACGAATCAAAAATTTTAATTGCTGAAGAAAAGATTAAGGAACTTGAATTTTATGAATATAATAAAGTGGTAAATGAAATAATACCCTTTACTTCAAAAATTCAAGATATTGCAAAGGTTGTTGCTTTTTCTGATTGTTTATTATCTTTTGCTGAAACATCAACTACTTTTAAATATTCGAAACCAAATATTAATAAATCAGAAAACTTTAATGTAGTTGATGCCAGACATCCAGTTATTGAACACACTCTTGAAGAAAGTAAATCATATATTCCTAATAGTATTAACTTAAATAAGACTGATCAACAAATATTAATGATTACTGGTCCAAATATGTCGGGTAAATCTGCAATTTTAAGACAAACAGCCCTAATTTCAATTCTAGCTCAAATTGGTTCTTTCGTCCCTGCTAAAAAATTAAATATGGGTTTTTTTGATAAAATATTTACTCGAGTTGGAGCAAGTGATAATATTTCACAAGGCGAATCTACATTTATGGTTGAAATGCTTGAAGCAGCATCTATAGTAAATAATTTAAGTGACAGGAGTTTAATTTTATTGGATGAGATTGGTAGAGGAACAAGTACTTATGATGGTATTTCAATTGCATGGGCAATAACCCAATTTATTCACGATCATAAAACAAAAGCAAAAACATTATTTGCAACGCACTATCATGAATTAAACATGATGAGTGATAAATTTAAAAGAATTAAAAATTTTAATATTCAAATCAAAGAAACTTTAAAGGATATTATTTTTCTTAGAAAATTAATTCCCGGCGGAAGTGCTCACAGTTTTGGAATTCATGTTGCAAAAATGGCTGGTATGCCAAAAGAAATTATTAAAATATCTAAAAATATTTTAAAAGGTTTAGAAAAATCTCATGGTAAAAACAAAGATATTCCAATTGATGAAAGTTCTGAAATGCAATTAACTTTCTTCGATATCGATAATAAAAACTATAATGAATTTAGAGATGAATTGGAATCTATTGATACCAATAATATTACTCCGATGCAAGCTTTAGCAAAATTGAGTGAACTAAAAAATAAAATAACAAATGAAAATTAATAGTCTTTTTGAATTTCTTTTTTACATTTGCATACCATTTTTGCGAAAGTAGCTCAGGGGTAGAGCATCACCTTGCCAAGGTGAG
>TARA_B100001093_G_scaffold335403_1_pt1 | contig 25874 bp, 25 predicted proteins | sample TARA_B100001093 | Tara Oceans TARA_B100001093 (sample SAMEA2623116) | marine metagenome | biome: marine biome (ENVO:00000447); feature: surface water layer (ENVO:00002042); material: "saline water (ENVO:00002010), including plankton (ENVO:xxxxxxxx)" | depth 5 m | reverse complement strand
TACGGGGATTACGGGGATTACGGGGATTACGGGGATTCTGACGAGTTCGCGGATTTCAATGACGACGAGTACGAGGGGAGGCGGCCCCGGCGAGGCCTGCGCCTGTTCGTCGCCATCGCGGTCATCGTCACGATCGCCGGCGCTGGTGTAGCCGGCTGGTGGCTAGCCGTCGGCCCCGGTACCTATTCCCCCACGCCCGATGTGGTCGGCCAAACCTTCGACGAGGCGACGGCGACTCTCGCGGCCGAGGGCTTGGCGATCGAGGCGACGGCCGAGCGATACAGCGAAACCGTTCCCGCTGGCTCGGTGCTGACGACAGACCCGGCCCCAGGAGAGGGAATCGCCGCCTCGGGAACGGTCGGCGTCGTCGTCTCGCTCGGGGCCGAACGCTACGCCGTCCCAGATGTTCGGGGCTCCACACCGAAGGAGGCCACCGAGGCAATCGTCTCCGCTGGTCTGGCATCCGGGGGTCGAGTGGAGGCTTTCGACGATCAAATTCCCGCCGGACAGGTCGCCCGGACCGATCCCCCCATGGGCGATCCGGTGCCTGTGGATACGCCGGTGGATCTGATCGTTTCCAAAGGCCCTGAGCCGGTCGAGCTTGCGGATATCACCGGCAAGAAACAGGCCGTAGCCATCAAGCGTCTAGAAGAGGCTGGGGTTCAAGTCTCGGCTGTGAAGGAGTTTTCCGAATCCGTTGCCCAGGGTCGGGTCGTGTCCATGTCTCCAAAGGCTGCCACCGTGGTCGACTCGGGCAGCACGGTGAAGATCGTGGTGTCCAAGGGTCCACCTCCGGTGGAAGTGCCGGACTTGATCGATAGGCGTCAGGACAACGCCGTCGCCGAACTCGAACGTCTAGGACTCGTGGCAGAAATCGATGACGGCGCAGTCACGCGCTTGAATCGTGTCTTTGATCAGTCGCCGTCACCGGGAGAGCTCGTCCCCCGTGGAACAACGGTCATTTTGCGCATCATCTGAGTCGACCGCATCGCCAGGCGTCACCCCACACGCATGTTGCGCAGCCGCCGCAGCTGACTGTCCACGTACGGCCGGGCTCGTCGTGCGCCTCCCTCGCGGGCGACCTTCGTCTGGAACTCCTCGAACACGCCAATCACCGTGGCGATCGCCGGTTCCCAGCCGCGGCGTTGACACTCCTCGATCCACTCGGCGGGCGTTCGGTGGCCGCGCTCACCGTTGCACCGCCGACAGGCAGCCACTTCGTTTTCCAACCAACTCGGTCCGCCCTTGATGCGGGGCACAAGATGCTCAGTCGTCGCCGCGACGAGGTCCGTGTCGATGTCCCGGCGGCACCACACGCACATGGACCCGTCTCGCTTCATGATGGCGCTCAGCCGTGCTCGGCGGTCCATGGCCACGTCGACCCGTGTGTTGATCAGCGCTTCAGCAGCATGTCCGCGACGAGAAACGCGAGCTCCAAGCTCTGCTCGCGATTCAACCGAGGATCACAGGCCGTTTCGTACCGCTGATGCAGGTCGGTTTCGGCGACTCCGGCCGTGCCGCCGACGCATTCGGTGACGTCGTCGCCGGTGAGCTCCACGTGGATTCCGCCCGGGAACGTCCCCAATTGACGGTGGGCTTCGAAGTACCCCTCGACCTCATCGATGACGTCATCGAAGAGTCGAGTCTTATGACCGCTCGCCGCCTCCCGCGTGTTTCCATGCATCGGGTCGCACACCCACACCACGGGAATTCCACTGGCATCAACCTTTTGGACGATTCCCGGGAGCACGTCGCGCACCTGGCCCGCGCCCATACGGGTGATCAGAGAAAGTCGACCGGGTATCCGATCGGGGTTGAGCACTTGGGCGGCTTCGACGATCTCATCCGGTGATGCCGTCGGCCCCACCTTCATGCCAATGGGGTTGCTGATGGTTGACGCGAAATGCATGTGGGCGCCGTCGAGTTGACGCGTGCGCTCCCCGACCCACAGGAAGTGACCCGACACGTCGTAGGGCTTTCCGGTACGTGAGTCGATCCGGGTGAGGGCCCGCTCGTAATCCATCGACAGTGCCTCGTGAGCGGCGTAGAACTCCACTCGCTCGAACTCGACGGGATCCGTTCCGCACGCCTGCATGAAGGACAGTGCTCGGTTGATGTGTTCGGCGAGTTCCTCATATCGCTCGCCGGCGGCTGAGTCCCGTACGAAGTCTTGATTCCATGCGTGCACCTGACGCAGGTCGGCGTAGCCACCCTGGGTGAAGGCCCGCACGAGGTTCAACGCGCTTCCCGACGCGTGGTACGCCTGCACCAGACGCTGCGGGTCGGGCCGCCGGGAATCCGGATCGAAGGCCAGTGCGTTCACCGCATCGCCGAGGTAACTGGTCAACTCGACGCCGTCGCGAATTTCCACCGTCTTGCTGCGCGGCTTGAAGTACTGGCCAGCCAGCCGGCCCATCTTGACCACGGGAAGGGACGCCGCGTACGTGAGCACGACCGACATCTGCAGCACCGTCTTGAGTCGGGCCCGGATCGAATCCGCGGTGTTGGCCTCGAATGTTTCCGCGCAGTCACCGCCGGTCAGAACAAACGCCTCACCCCGCGACGCCTGAGCCAGACGCTCGGTGAGCAGGTCGCATTCACCGGCGAACACCAGGGGTGGCAGGGCCCGCAACTGCGCCACGGCACGCTCGACCTCCGGGGCGTCCGGCCACGGGGGTTGCTGGACCGCGGCCAGGTCCGGCCAGGTCATGGAGTCCACGAGCAAAGGGTAGGCCGCGCTCAGCCGAAGAAGGCCATTGCCTCCTCGTACCGCTCCGCAGGAACGGTTTTCAATGTTCCCGTCGCAGCCTGAAGAGGCACGCGAACGATGTCGGTCCCTTGCAGAGCCACCATGGTTCCCCACGCCTCGTCCTTGACGGCGGCAATGGCGTTGAGCCCGAATCGAGTGGCGAGCACGCGATCGAAGGCCGTCGGGGTTCCTCCCCGCTGCACGTGACCGAGGACGGTTGTGCGGGCTTCCTTGCCGGTGCGCTCCTCGATCTGCGAAGCCAGCCACTCCCCGATACCCGAGAGCTTCACGTGCCCGAACGCATCCAGGGTCGCGTCCTTGGTGACGAGATCCCCATCGCGAGGGAGCGCACCCTCGGCGACACAAATAATCGGTGCGTAATGCGACCGGAATCGTGACTCGACCCATTCGACGACCTGGTCAAGGTCGAAGGGCACCTCGGGGATCAAAATCACATTCGCCCCGCCAGCCATGCCGGAGTGGAGCGCGATCCATCCAGCGTGCCGACCCATGACCTCGCAGATCAGAATCCGGTGATGAGACTCCGCGGTGGTGTGGAGGCGATCGATCGCCTCGGTCGCGATCGTTACCGCGGTATCGAAGCCGAAGGTGAAATCAGTTGCGCTCAGATCGTTATCGATGGTCTTGGGGACACCCACTGCGGGAAGCCCGGCGTCGGTCAAAGCCGTCGCCACCCCGAGAGTGTCTTCACCACCGATGGCAACAAGGGCATCCACGCCAAGCGACGTCATGTTCTCCTTGATGGTGTCAATACCGCCGTCGACCTGGATGGGGTTGGTGCGCGACGAACCCAAAATGGTGCCGCCACGCGGAAGAATCCCGCGCACCTGCGGGATACCAAGTTCCACGGTGAGCCCCTCCAGCGGGCCCCTCCAGCCATCGCGGAAGCCAACAAAATCGTACCCGTAGTCCGTCACTCCTCGACGAACAACGGCGCGGATTACCGCGTTCAAACCCGGGCAATCGCCCCCTCCGGTCAGAACTCCAACGCGCATGTCCCTATCCCTTAATTGTTTGTAAACGCTGTCATTCTCAATCTAGTGGATGAGCGGCGGACTCAAAGCAGCACTCTGAGCAGCAGACGGAGCGCCACACCAAGCAGCACACACCCTGGCGCTGGTGGCTACGCTTCCGATGTCGATGTGCACGAGAGCGAGCGCGCAGATGTGGGCGCAGGTAGGGGAAGCACAGTGACGTCCGACCTCATCATGTCCATCGATGCCGGCACCACGGGCGTTACCGCCCTCGTGGTGGACGCATCAGCTCGGGTGGTTGCCTCGGGTTACCGCGAGTTCGCGCAGCACTTCCCTGCAGATGATCGAGTGGAACACGACCTAGGTGAGGTGTGGTCGGCCACGATCGCCGCCACCAGTGAAGCGCTCGAGAACATCGACCGAGAGGCTGTCGTCGCGATAGGCATCACGAACCAACGCGAGACGTGGTGCCTGTGGGATCGAGAGACGATGGGTTCACCCCGCAAAGCGATCGTGTGGCAGGACCGACGTACCGCCCCGTTGTGCGACCGCCTTCGCAGCGAGGGGCACGAAGCACTCATTGCGGACCGCACGGGTCTTCGCCTCGATCCGTATTTCAGCGGAACGAAAGCGCTATGGATCGCCGAGAACGAGCCACAACACTGGGCCCACGTAACCAACGGTCGAGTGGCCATGGGCACCGTCGATTCGTACCTGATTGCCCGGATGACGCGCGGACTCGAACACGTGACCGACGCAACCAACGCCTCACGGACGCTCTTGTTCGATATTCACACCGGTGCCTGGAGTGCCGATCTGTGCTCGATCTTTGATGTGCCCGAGAGCGCTTTGCCCACCGTCGTTCCCTCGTACGGTCAGGTTGCCGTCACCGATCCAGCCGTCTTCTGCGGACTCGAGGTTCCGATCGCCGGTATCGCGGGAGATCAACAGGCTGCCCTCGCGGGGCAGGCCGGTTTCAGTGAGGGCGCCGCAAAGTGCACCTACGGAACCGGCTCCTTCCTCCTGGTGCATACCGGATCCACACCCAAGCCGAGCAACAATGGACTGTTGACGACGGTGGCGCTGAAGCACCCCGATGGACGACTCGACTATGCGCTCGAGGGTGCAATCTTCGTCACCGGGTCTGCCGTGCAATGGCTGCGCGACGGCCTTCAGATCATCGACAGCGCGCCCGAGGTCGAAGAACTCGCGCGCAGCGTGCCGGATTCCGCCGGCGTGGTCTTCGTGCCCGCTCTCACCGGCCTCGGCGCACCCGATTGGGATCCACGGGCGCGCGGGCTCATCGCGGGAATCACCCGAGGGACCACCCGAGCCCACATCGCGCGGGCCACCCTCGAGGCAATCGCTTACGAGGTCCGGGACGTTGTCGACCTGATGTCCGAAGAAGGGGGCGTCGAGCTCGAACGTCTCGCCATCGATGGAGGTGCCGCCGCGAACGATCTGCTGTGTCAGATGCAAGCCGATCAGCTTCGCATTCCGGTGGATCGTTCCGCCGAACTGCAGACGACGGGTGTAGGCGCGGCGTTCTTGGCAGGCTTGGGCGTCGGCATGTGGAAAGACATCGCCGAGTTGCAACACACGCGAACATCGTCCGGAGTTTTCGAACCCCACGACGTCAGTGACGTCAACGACGACGATTACCGGCGCTGGCGGCGCGCCGTCGAGCGCAGCAAAGGCTGGTCCGAGAGCGACTAGCGCGACAACATAGGCGCGCTACCGAGGGCCAGCGAGCGCTGTCGCGTCCGCCGCGACCCCTTCGGCGATGAGCTCTTTGGCACGCGAGGCGTAAATATCGACGTACTCCTGGCCGGAGAGCGACATGAGCGCGTACATCACCTCATCGGTGACCGAACGCAGGATGAATCGGTCGTCTTCCAGGCCTTCGTACCGGGAGAAGTCCAGCGGTTCACCGAACCGCACCCCGACTCTGCGCAGTCGTGGACGCACCGTTCCCGGCGGCTGGATCTCATACGTATTGATCATCGCCACCGGAATGATCGGAACGCGCGCCTCGAGCGCCATACGCGCCAAGCCTGTCTTGCCCCGATACATCGTGCCATTGGGCGAGCGAGTGCCTTCGGGGTAAATGCCCAGTAGATGCTTGCCGCGAAGCACGCGTTCGCCGGTGAGGACGGCCGCTTCGGCGGCACGTCCACCGGAACGATCCACCGGGACCTGGCCAACGCTGGTGAAGAAGACCTTGGAGAACAAACCCTTGATACCCGAGCCGGTGAAGTAATCGCTCTTGGCCAAAAAAGTGATCGGCCGAGGCGAAACCTGTGCCAGGAAGAAGGAATCCGAAAAGGACAAGTGATTGCTCGCCAGAATCGCCGGACCCTCGGTCGGCAGGTGCTCCAGGCCCTCGACCCACGGGCGGAAAAAGACGCGCAACACCGGGCCAATGATGAAGTGCTTGAGGAACCAGTAGAGGCCCCCCGGGCCGTCTTTGGCGTCGCTCGCGGTAGGGGCGGGAGCCGCTACGTGCGTGTCGGAGGACGTGGCCATGATGGGTGGCAGACTAGTGGGCCCCGCCCCCTGAAGGAGTCTTAATGCCCATTCGCCCCGGCGCAGAAGCCTGGTCGGTTGACGGTGACGACCGCATCGGAGTCCTCCTGCTGCACGGATTCACCGGCTCCCCCGCCTCCATGCGGCCCTGGGGCGAGCTGCTCGCCCAGCGCTCATGGACGGTGCGCGTCCCACGATTGCCAGGACACGGCACCCGCTGGCAGGACATGAACATCACCCGCTGGGAGGACTGGTATTCCGAGGCAGACCGAAATCTCCGCGAGCTCACCTCTCGCTGTGATCGCGTCTTCGTTGGCGGGCTCTCAATGGGCGGGTCCTTGACTCTTCGGCTTGCTCAGGAGCATCCGCAAGCCATCTCCGGTCTGATCCTGGTGAACCCGTCCGTCCATACCGAACGCCTCGACCGTCACTTGCTTCCGGTGGTGAAGCACCTCGTCGGATCCTTCCCCGGAATCAGCAACGACATCGCCAAGCCAGGTGTCGACGAGATCCCTTACGACCGCACGCCGCTCAAGGCTGCTGCCTCCCTGATGGAGATGTGGTCGGTAATCAAACGTGACATCGCATTCGTGCATCAGCCGTTGCTGCTGTTTCGCAGCGCGCAGGATCATGTGGTGGAACCGTCGAACGCCGAGTGGGTCCTTTCTCACATTCAATCCAGCGACGTCGAGGAAGTTGTGCTAGATAACTCCTACCACGTCGCGACATTGGACTACGACGCACAGATCGTCGTCGACACCAGCGTCGCGTTCATCGAACGCCTTTCACAACCACAGTGACCACTCGTCGATCGAGCGTGCGAGGAGTAACGTGACCGACAATCCGCGCGATTGGCAGCCGCCCTTCGACGATGACGACGAATTTTGGCGCCGTTTCGAGGACTCTCTCAACCGTGCGCAAGGCAACCGCGGGGGCGAGTCGCCATCGTCCAACCCACCGAGCGAACCCTCGCAGACGCCGCCCGAGCCCGACGATGTCTTCGTGCCGCCCGAGCCGCCACCGATCTCGGCGCCCCCGGACGCTATCGCGCGTGCCGCCTGGCTAGCGGTGATCATCGGACCAGCCTTGGCCATGGTCGGTTACGTCTTCGCCATCAGCAGTTTCCTTGGCGGTATCGGCATCGGGGCGACCATCGTCGGTTTTGTCATCTTGATCGCCCGCCGGGACCGACACATCCCACCAGGCGAGGACCACGGCGACGGGGCCGTTGTCTAAGTTGCTATCGGTCGCGCGACGGGTTTCGGTTACCGAGATTTCGGTTACCGGGATACGCGCGCAAGGTCGGCAGCCCCCACGATGCCGGCATCATTACCGAGCTTGGCCAGCAAGAGTGCCGGATGTGGCCTGTTCGTTCCACCGAAAATCGATTGGCTGAGCGTTTGCTGCGCGCTCGCCAGGATCAGATCGCCTGCGTCGGAGACTCCCCCACCGATGACGAAGGCGTCCGGATCCACGATGGCCGTGAGGTTCGCCAGCCCCCTGCCGAGCCAGGCGCCGACGTTCGCGAACGCCTCGATGGCAATCGGGTCTCCGCGTCGCGCTGCATCGGTGACATGAGCACCCTGAACGCCCTCGGGTGTTCCGTCTCCGAGTTCAAGAAGCACCGTCGCTTCCGGTCGCCTTTCGGCCGCCAATTCCCGCGCCGCGCGCACGAGGGCGTTGCCGCTCGCGTACTGCTCCCAGCACCCGGTGCGGCCGCACCCACACAGCCGGCCGTTCGGTACGGCATTGAGATGACCGATCTCCGCAGCAACACCGTGGGCGCCCCGCAAAACGCGACCATCGACCACGATCCCACCGCCGATACCCGTGCCAACGGTCACCATGACCACATGCTCGAGCCCGACGCCCGCGCCGAATCGCGTCTCCGCCCACGCCGCCGCCGCACCGTCGTTCTCCACCACGCAGGCCAGGCCTGTCGCTGCTTCAAGAACCGTGCGTACCGGAACGTGGGTCCATGCCAAATTGGGCGCGAAGTAGACCAGGGAGCGGGATTGATCGACGCCGCCGGCAACGCCAACTCCGACGCCGATGACCGTTCCGTCGACACCCGCCTGCAGTTCGTTGACGACGTCCGCCACCTCTGCCAGTACAGCGCTGGAGTCGTGTCGCGGTGTAGGGCGACGGGCCGTGCGAAGAACAGCGCCGTGTCCGTCCACGACCCCCGCAGCGATCTTGGTGCCGCCGACGTCGACACCGATGGTCACTCCCGACGCGGGCTCAGTCTCGCTGGAGATGTCGGAGGACGCGTTGGTCGACATGACGACCCCGGATTTTTCGTGCACGGGCCAAGGCTAGGGCCGGCGGATGGGAAGCCAGCGAACAGCCGGAAGAACAACCGGCTCCGAGGCCCTTGACGCGGAAAGACGAGTAAGGCCCATGCAGATCACGCAGTCGGGATGGTCTGCAGGATCATCATGACCCGCGTGTGTGCCGGCTCCGGATGATTCCCACCACTGCCCGGCAAGCGAGCCGAGCATTCCGAGCATGGACGTCAGGTCCCATCCTTGGGTTGATCCTGCGGAGCGGTCCTGCGCATTCGACTCGTGGTCTGCAGCGTCACCGGTCTCGCCAGGGCCACCAGCGTCACCGTCGCGCGACAACCACCAGGGACGCTCGTCGCTATCGTCCATCACCCTTCCTTCCCACTCTCACCGGTCTGATCGCTGGCGCCCCTCGATGCGCGAGGGTCGGGCCACTGCCCGGGGTCGGCGCGGAAGGACACCGCGATGCTGTCTCCTGCCACAACAGCTTCCACAGCGACACATCGACGGAGCGTCGAGTTGAGTTCGATGCGAGCGACCACGCCGTCGAGGCGAACAAGGACGTGCGTCGACGGGTATGACGGGTCTTGTGACCACACTCCGACCTCGACATCGCAGTGCTGCAGGCCCGGGAGAGTGACCGACAGGACGTGCCCGCCGTCGGATTCGGATGAGGATCCCGATGAAGATCCAGCTTCCGGCGAGATCGTCGCGGACAGCGGTCCGGCACCGGTGGCCTCGATCCCACGTGCCGCGCGGGATGCGAACACCGGAACCTTGCCTGCTCGACTCCGCTGCACCGGAATGTCGAACAAGCGATCTTGCAACTGTTCCACCAGTCCTCGCGCGGATCGACGAATCTTCTTCGGCCATCCATCGCGCTTGCGCGGCATAGGGGCGACGAGCACCCCGGCCACGCGCAACCCCAACGCGCAACCCTGCGCCACCTGGACCGTGACGCTCTCCATGGCAGCACGCTCGGGCGGAGTGACGACAATCCATTCGACGTCACCACCGGCCAACGCGTCGGACATAGCCTTCACGCGTTGGGCCAGGGAAGTTTCGGCGGCTGACACCTGCAGAAGCGCCGAGAAAGAACAGGCATCGGACACCAATTCCGGTACCGATCCGTCAACGACGACAACGGTCGGATCGACTCGCGGGTCCGCAACGTCGAAGGCGGCGAGCATCATGGCCGTCCGCCGCACCGATGCCGTCGCGCGAGCAAGGTCGCCGCTCACTCTCGACGCACCAGTGACGGAGAACGATTCGGAGAACTCTCCAACGAGAGGGTGATCGCTGAAGTCCCCTAGGTCGACGACGTGGGCGGTCGGCATTGCTTTCCGGGCAGCGCTCTCCGCCCACAGCGCACCGCTGGGCGTGATCGAACTAGCGAGCAGCACCGGATTCCACTCGCTCCTTCAGGCCTTTGAGAGCGGTGTCGACGATGACTTTCTCTGCTTTACGCTTGATCATGCCGAGCATCGGAATCTTCACGTCGACGGCCAGGCGATACAAGACAGTCGTCGAGTCACCCGACGCCGTGAGTCGATACATCCCGTCCATCGCCGTCACCATGTCACCTTTGGTCAACTTCCAGGTGACTTCAGTGTCGCCGTTCCAGTCGTATTCGAGCTCGTAGTCATCGCGAATCGGCCCCGAATCGATGTGAAAACGTGCATCTGCTGGACGTCCATCATCTTCGTAGATGCTCAGCACCTCGACGGAGGTGATGCCCTCACTCCACTGCGGGTACGTCGGAAGATCCGCGATCACATCCATGATCTGCGCAGGAGTCGCGTTGATCTCGATGCTCGATTCGGTCTGGTCGGCCATGAGGGGAGGCTACCTCTTACCCCTACAGGTCAATGGCGAACGGTTGTTCTCGTCCGTGGAAATGCCCGACATTCACGGACTCGGTACGACCGATTCTGGTTCGAGGGGCCAGCGGCTGGTGGACGTGACCGAAAAAATGAAACCGAGGTTGGTGTCGCTCGATGTAGTCCATGATCGCGTGCGATCCCACCTCGAATCGTCGAGCGACGACGTCGTAGTTCAACAGCGCGTGGTGCGGTGGAATGTGCGTGAAGAGCACATCGACGGGGCCAAGGGTGTCGAGCTTCGCCGCATACTCGGTCGGGTCGATCTCGTAGGGAGTACGCATTGGACTGATCAAGCCTCCGCCAACGAATCCCCATCGTTGACCATCGACGTCGATCACTTCACCGTCGATAATGCGATGCCCCTCGCGCGCATACTCCGGCCACAGGGTCGGAATATCGACGTTGCCGAAGGTCATCAGCGCCGGTGCGGGCATCGCAGCGAACAAAGTCTCGTACTGACGTCGCACCATGGATTCCAGAATCGGCCATCGTTCGTGACGATCCGTGACACCAATCTCCACCCACGCTGCGTCCGACATTGCTCGAGCCTCATCGAAACGATTGGCGGTGCGTGCTTCGATGTACGCGCGCGCATGCTCGGCTCCGAAAAGATCGGCGAAGATGCCGGCCTCTGGATCGTCGTAGTCGAGGAAGAGGATGAGGTCCCCGAGGCACACGAAGACATCCGAACCCTCGGCTGCCTTCGCCAGAGCGCCATCCGCCCCATGGACGTCGCTAACGATGTTGACGCGCATCGCTCTCCAACTCGTCCTTTAACGACCACGCGATCCTCTTCCACGCACGGACATGCCGACGCCGAAGCCGCGCGATCTGCCGCTGGGCTCGATGGCTCTTGCCCAGAGCGCGTGCCTCGTACGCCGATCCCCGCCGGGTCGGATCTGCGCGCAGATAGTGGTGCAGCAGAACACCGGGGGCGTGTTCTTCCAGCCAGATCTCGGCGGATCCGACAACGTCCCCCGTGACGGTCCACCGCATGCCGTCCCATCCGCGATCCATGTAGACCTCGAGGGTCAGGCTCGGCCACCACGACGGCCAACGCTCGCGAACGGCCGCCGCTACGTCGTGCCGGCTGGCACGGATGAACGTCTCATCGACGATATCCAGAATGGGGGCACCTCCGACTATCTCGCCCTCATTTTGCGCCGCATGGGTGGAAGGCATATCGGTAGCGTGCCATGGGATGAGGACGGCAGCATCGCTGCCGATGGTGCTGCCTGGATACCCGGGCGCCCCACCACGAGTTCTTGGATTTTGGTCGCCCGGGCGGCTGTCATCGCGTAACGTAAATCACATCATTTTCGCCGCCGCGGCGGCCAGAGCGAGGGAGACGGCACGTGCTCAAGGAGTTCAGCGTCCCAGCCATGGTTCCTGCCCCCACAGCGGGCAATCTCACCGACCACATCGTGCAGAACGCGGAGACAAACCCCTCCAAGGTGGTTTTCTCCCTGCAACGCGGCGACGCGTGGGTGGGCGTCACGGCCGCACAGTTCCTCGATGAGGTGAAGGCCATCGCCAAGGGCATCGTGGCCAGCGGGGTGGAGGCCGGGGAACGCGTCGGCGTGATGTCGCGTACGCGGTACGAGTGGACCCTCGTCGACTACGCCATCTGGTACGCCGGCGGAATCTCGGTACCCGTCTACGAAACGTCCTCGGCCGAGCAGGTCGCCTGGAACCTGACCGACTCCGGGGCAGTGGCGCTGTTCGCCGAGAGCGGCAAGAACAAGGCCGTCTTCGATCAGGTCGCTCCCGACCTGCCCGATGTGACGCGGGTGTGGGTGTTCGACAACGACGACCTCGAGCCGCTCAAGGCTTCCGGTGCGGGCGTCAGTGACAACGAACTCGAAGCTCGCCGCGCCACCGTGCAACCGGACACCCTGGCCACCATCATCTACACCTCGGGGACGACAGGGCGCCCGAAGGGCTGCATGCTGACCCACAAGAACCTCATGTTCGAGGTGGAGAATGTCATCGCTGGACTCAAGAACGTGTTCATGGGTCCCGGAGCCTCCACGCTGCTCTTCCTGCCGGTCGCCCACGTCTTCGGTCGACTGATCCAGCTCGGGGCAGTCCGCGCGCAAACACGTCTCGGTCACGCGCCCGACGTCAAGCAGTTGCTGCCGCTTCTGCAGAGTTTTCAGCCGACGTTCGTGCTGGCTGTCCCCCGCGTGTTCGAGAAGATTTACAACTCCGCGCAGCAGAAGGCCGCCGCGGAGGGCAAGGGCAACATCTTCGATAAGGCCGCACACACCGCGATCGAGTACAGCGAGGCGCTCGACGAAGGTGGCGCCGGTTTCGGACTCAAGCTCAAGCACGGGCTGTTCGACAAGCTCGTCTACAAGAAGTTGCGGGCAGCGATGGGTGGCCAGGTGGAGTGGGCTGTCTCCGGTGGTGCCCCCCTGGGAACTCGACTCGGTCACTTCTTCCGCGGTATCGGCATCACAGTGCTCGAGGGCTACGGCCTGACCGAGACATCGGCAGCGACCACCATCTCGCGACCGGGCTCGATCGAGGTCGGAGCGGTTGGCCAGCCATTCCCAGGTGCCAGCGTCAAAGTGGCCGAGGACGGCGAATTGCTGTTGGCCGGAGGGCAGATCTTCGTCGGCTACTGGAACAACCCGACCGCCACGGCCGAGGTGCTCGAGCCGGACGGCTGGTTCCACTCCGGCGACATCGGCGAGATCGATGATCGTGGCTTCGTTCGAATCACCGGCCGAAAGAAGGAGCTCATCGTGACGGCCGGCGGCAAGAACGTCGCTCCGGCGGTTCTAGAGGATCGTCTGCGCAGCCATGCACTGGTGAGCCAGTGCATTGTGGTCGGTGATGAGAAGCCCTTCGTGGCGGCCATCGTGACGCTCGACCCCGAGGCGCTTCCCATGTGGCTGAAGGTGGCGGGGAAGGACGAAAGTCTGACCCCGGCGGACCTCATGGAAGACGCAGAAGCTCTCGCCGAGATTCAGGGTGCAGTCGATGAGGCCAACAAGGTCGTGTCCAACGCCGAAGCGATCAAGAAGTGGGTCCTCGTCCCCGATGAGTGGACCGAAGAGGCGGGCCAGATGACACCCTCGATGAAACTGAAGCGGGGCGTGGTCCAGAAGGAGTACGAGGCGCAGATCGAGGGGATCTACGCCTGAGCCGACCCGGCGCCTGATGCGCGTCGCCGGCGTACGTCGCGAGCGTTAGCCGACGACGCGTCCGATACCGCTGAACCGGGACGAGTACCACGGTCCGAGGATGTTCGAGACGACGACGCCCGTGCGCGGGTTCGCGGCGTGCACCATCTTGCCGCTCCCGATGTACATACCGACGTGGTGCGTTCCGCGCCCGAAGTAGAACACCAGGTCTCCGGGCTGGGCTTGGCTCAGAGGCACTCGACGCGTGACCGAGTACTGCGAGCGGCTGTAGTGCGGCAGTGAGACACCGGCCTGTCGCCACGCCGTCATCGTCAGACCGGAGCAGTCGAAAGAGTTGGGTCCTGCGGCCGCAGCGACGTAGCGGTCACCGACTTGTGAGAGCGCGTACATCACCGCTTTCGCTGCTCGACCACTTCCGGTGAATCCACCGCCGGCGCTCGAGGAACTGTTGAGCTCAGCCTGTGCTGCCACTGCTGCGGCGCGGGCAGCTTCCCGCTCCTCACGCGCCAATTGCGCGAGGCGCTGACGTTCCTTCTCCTCCAGGTTCGCCAGGATGCGCTCGGCTTCGGCCAGGCGGTCGTTCGCCTCTCCCTTGGATTCCTTCATGCGATCGCGAAGGTCCTTGGCCCGTGCCTCCTTGTCCAAGACAGCGGCTTCCGACTGGGCGAGCCGCAGACGCGCGGTGGCGGTCTTGCGCAGGGCGGACGCCTGGCCACGCTGCACTGCATCCAGGGCCGCCGCCTGGGCAAGGAATTCGTTCGGGTCCTCGCTCAGGAGCAACTGCAGCGAGGTGTCCAGGCCCCCAGAGGTGTACGCCGCCCAGGCGAGGTCGTCCACCGCACCCAAGATCTCGCGCATCTCACGACGCTCCCGCTTGACCTTGGCCTTCAGGGCATCGAGCTGCCGACGCACTTCCTGGAGTTCGTTGCGAGATTCGTTGAACCGCTCGGTCGCAGACTCGGCTTTGGACTCCAGGTCCATCACCTTCATGCGGACCTGCTCAAGATCAGGTGCAGCATGGGCCGGAGTCACCAGTACCCCCGACATCACCAGACCACCGAGGGCCAGCAGGACACCCGTGGAACGGGCACTCCGCCTCATCCGCACGTGTGGCCTCCTCGTGAGCGTCTCGTTTGGTCGTCGCCGGGGAAGTGGATCGGTTCCGGCAAGCTGCTGTCCACTTTGGGACGGGCCCCGCAGGACCTTGGTTGCCTCAAGGTAACAGAATGGTGACGACGCGCATGACGGGTGTCCTAGATATGTCCTAGAAACATCTCACCCGGCCTGGCGCTCCCCTGGGACGAGTCGTAGCGGCGGCACAAGGCCGGAATCGGCCAGAACACCAATGGCTCGGGCGTGGTCACCCGCGAGTGGCACGGGGCTGAGACGGGGATCCGGGGTGCCCAGCAGAACGGTGACCACGCAATCGTCGCAGGCTGGGCCCGCTACCTGGCAGGAGTCGCAATCAATGACCATGCCGGCACGCTAGACGCGGGGTCTGACACTGCCCTGCTGATCGGCTCTGGTCGCCGAGGATCAAACGCCGCCATCTCCGGGGGTCTCCTGGCTCGGCCCACCGAACTCGGGCCGGGACACCACCTCGACGTGATCGCTCGCCGAACACCAACGGCAGGTCACCGCCTCGACCTGCTCCGCCAGCACCTCATGCTCTTCAACGGCCACCTCACCCGACAAAGACGCGTGCCAGTACTCCCGGGATCGGACCGTCCTCGTGACGTCGAAGCGCGTCAGATTGCCGCAGTGCCCACAGCGAAGACGCGAGGACTCGTCGGGTAGGGAAACAGCCATGGCAGCGAATCTACCGGGCGATGTCACACCGGCGGCCTAACGTGCGTAGAGATGTCGATCACCGAGGGAATGATGACTACCGGCCAGCTGACGTTGGATGAGTTGGCCGCTGAGGACCCGTTGGCGTCGGTGACGTTCGTCATCGTCGATCTCGAGACAACCGGCGGCCCAGCGACCGAAGCCGGCATCACAGAGATCGGAGCCGTCAAAGTCCGCGGCGGCCAAACCCTGGGAGAGTTCGCCACCCTGGTCGACCCCGACCGAAACATCCCCGCCCACATTCAGGCGATGACGGGCATAACGCCCGGCATGCTGCGCGATGCACCATCGGTGGCCGGTGCTGTGGCGTCCTTCGGCGAGTTCGCCGGTGACGCGATCCTCGTTGCCCACAACGCTCCCTACGATCTCGGGTTCCTCAAAGCCGCATGCGCACGCCACAATCTGTCGTGGTTTCCGGGACGGTCGTTGGATACCGCTCGGCTCGCGCGCGTGGCGCTGCACCCGGGCGAAGTGCGCAACTGCAAATTGGCCACGCTCGCCCAGTACTTCGACTCGCCCGTCACACCCGTTCATCGGGCACTCGCCGATGCCCGCGCCACCACGCACGTGCTGCACCGCTTGTTCGAACGCGTCGGGTCTTTCGGTGTGGTCACCTGGTCGGACCTGCGGGCATTCGTCTCGCGGGTATCGACCGAGCAGCGCGCGAAACGCCATCTCGCGGACGATCTTCCCACTGGGCCGGGCGTGTATACGTTCGTCGACGCTCAAGGCGCACCGCTGTACATCGGAACGTCCCGCAACGTGCGTTCTCGTGTTCGCAGCTACTTCTCCGCTGCCGAACAACGCGCCCGCATGACGGAGATGATCGGCATCGCAAAGCGGGTGGAGGCAGTCCCGTGTTCGACGGCGCTGGAAGCCCGGATCCGCGAACTGCGCGCGATTTGCGTCCACCAACCGCGGTATAACCGCAAGTCGCGTCGGGCCTCGACCACTTGGTGGTTGCAGCTCAGCGACGAGCCGGCACCGCGGTTGGTCTCCGTTCGGGCAACGGCGGAAGCTTTCCCCGACTCCGGTTGGGGCCCGTTCACGTCGCAGGGCGTCGCTCGCGCCGCAGCCGAATTCCTGTCGAGCGAAACGGGGCTGCGCACGTGTACGCCGCGACTTGCCCGCACTCCCGCTGCCACATCACCCCAATGTTTGCGCGGTCACCTTGGGTCGTGTGCGGCCCCGTGCACCCGCGACGGGGACCGGGACGCCTACGCCGATTCCGTTCGGCGGGTGCAGCGCATCTTGGCCGGGGATCTGGCCGAACTCATCGAGGCTGGGCATACCCGCATGACGTCGTACGCGCACGCAGAACAATTCGAAGAGGCAGCCAATCTTCGCGATCAGATGTCGGTGCTGGTCGGTGTCAGCGAACGCTTCCACCGACTGAGTGCTCTGCGCGACGCCGGAAGGGTCGTGGCCGCAGCGCCCGATGGCCAAGCAGGTTGGGATATTCACGTTATCGATCGGGGCCGACTCGTGGCCGCAACTCATGCGTCCAGCTCGGACGATGCGCGTGCGTGCGCCCGAGCCGCCGTCACGACCGCGGAAGACCGAGCGGTGGGGTCAACGTCGACGACCGTCGAGGAAATGTCGCTGCTCGCTCGATGGCTGGAATCTCCCGACGTGCGATTGATCAACATCGAGACACCCATGGCCTGGCCGTCCTATGCCGGATCACGCATGTTCTCCACTGATGAAGCACGCGCGGACCATTCGACGTCCTCGCGCACCTCGGGTCAACAAGGACGCCCCGTCGGTCCCGCACCGGGAGTCACGACCGTGAGTCGGCTGCGTCTCTCGGACGCAAGCTAGTTATCTTCCGCGTCGGCCACGCGATTGCTGGCATCGGCCCATCGAGAGACCAACGCCCACGCATCTCCGGATTCCAGAACCGCGCGAGCCCGCGGTATCGCTGATCCGATGCGCTCGCTCAGCGACTCGGTGTCGGCGCCGTGATTCACTGCGGCGTCGAACGCAACCAGAGCAGCCGCAGCGTTCACCGCAACCGCGTCGCGGATCGCCGCCACCCGAGGAGCGTCTTCCGCGCCGCCGCTCGCCTCACCCGGGCGCAAGCTGGCCTCGAGAAGTTCCACGTTCCTCTCCGCCGACCCACCCACCAAGAGTGAAGCATCAACCCGCGTAATACCCCACTCGCGTGGGTCGAGGACAACGTCCTGCAGTTCGGCACCCGTAGCATCCCACGCCCGCGTCGTTGTCGTTGTGGAGATTTCATCGAGACCGTCATCGCCTCGAACGACGATCACCGATACGCCTCGATCGGCCAGGACCTGCGCCATCACCGGAGCCGATTCGGCTCTCGCGCACCCCACGAGCATTGCTTCGGGGCGCGCCGGGTTGGCCAGCGGTCCGGCGACGTTGAACACCGTGGGCACTCCGAGTTCTCTGCGAGTAGGGCCCGCGAATCTCAAGGCCGGGTGAAAAGCGGGAGCGAAACAGAACCCGATACCGACCTCCCGAGTGCAGGCGGCAACCGCGGCCCCACTCAATTCGATGCGCACCCCGAGAGCCTCGAGCGCATCAGCAGATCCGGTCGCGCTGGACGCGGCCCGGTTGCCGTGCTTAATGACCGGCGCTCCCGCCGCTGCCACCACCAGCGCAGTCATCGTTGAGATGTTCACCGAATTCGACCCGTCACCGCCGGTGCCGACAACATCGACGACCACGCTCGGACGCTGCTCGGGGTCGATGAGCACCGCCCTCTCCATCATCGAGTCGACCAGGGCGCGCACGTGTTCGGGTGATTCACCGCGCACGCGCAGCGCCGTGACAAAGGCCGCGATCTGAGCCGAGGTCGCTTGATCGTCGAGGATGCGATCCATCGCCCACGCCACACCGTCAGGGGGCACGGACGTCTCGGACATCGCCGCGGCAAGCACGGTCGGCCACGTCCACGCAGAATCGGTCATCTTCACTGAAGGCTTAGCGGTCGCGACCGGATCCCTAGGAGGGCAGGGCGATACGTCGCTTGAGCAATTCGGCTGCCGCCTTGGCGAGTGTTCGAGGGTCCAGCGGATGGGACACCACCGCATCTGCCCTGGACCAGGTGGCCAGCCACCCGTCCTGGGGCCGCCCGATCAGCACCAGGATCGGCGGGCATTGGTAGATCTCGTCCTTGAGTTGTCGCGCGATCCCCATACCGCCAGCGGGAGTGGCCTCGCCGTCCAGAATCACGAGGTCGAATCGCTGCGCGTCCACCTGGGCGAACACCATTGGCTCGGTGGCACATTCGACGTAGGAGACCGGCGGTAGGCCCTGATCAGGCCGACGCCCAAGGCTGGACAGCACCTGCTGTCGGACTCCCCGGTCATCGCTGTAGACCAGAACTTTCAAGGGTTCGACCTCGACCTGCGGGTCGTGGGACGGGGGCGGTGAGGCTTCGCTGGAGCCGTGGCCGCCATCGGTCACACTCGAGGGAATCTCCATTGCCACGACCTCAGTCTAGACCGGGGGCAAATGTGGCGAACATCGCTCGAAAATCATGCCTACCGGCCAGGCTCAATCCAGGGGGCCATGACAGAATTCTCCTGTGGCCAACACAACCTCGATTCCCGCGGCATACAGCCATGCTCCGGCCAACCGGCCGAACCTGGTTTCGATCGGAACGATCGTGTGGCTCTCGAGCGAGCTCATGTTTTTCGCGGCCCTGTTCGCCATGTATTTCACGCTCCGCGCGGTCAACCCCGAGTTGTGGGCCGCGGAGACGGAACTGCTCAACGTTCCGTTCGCCAGCATCAACACCACGATCCTGGTCCTGTCCAGCGTCACCTGCCAGCTCGGCGTGTTTGCCGCCGAGCGCGGCGACGTCAAGGGCCTGCGGCGCTGGTTCATCATCACGTTCTTGATGGGCTCGGTCTTTATCGGCGGGCAGGTGTGGGAATACGCCGAGTTAGTGCACGAGGGCCTGACCCTGTCCTCGAGTGCCTACGGATCCGCGTTCTACCTCACCACCGGCTTCCATGGTTTGCACGTGACCGGCGGCCTGATCGCGTTCCTCTTCGTTCTCGCCACGACCTACGTGGCGAAACGCTTCACCCACGATCAAGCCACGCGCGCCATCGTCACGTCCTACTACTGGCACTTCGTCGATGTGGTGTGGATTGCCCTGTTCTTCATGATCTACGTCCTGCAGTAACCGAATCGATCCATCGAAAAGGAGAGGTCAGCACCCGTGAAGTTCCTGTCAAGTCGTCGGCGGAAACCCTGGGTAGTCGCGGCACTACTCGGATTCGCGTTGCTTGTCGTCGGGGGTGGTTACGCCGCGGTCAGCACCACAGCTCCTGCGGAGGCTGCGATGGGTTCGCAGACGCAGGTCGAGGAAGGCAAACGCCTGTTCCTCGAAGGTTGCTCTTCCTGCCATGGAGTTGACGCTCAGGGGTCGGCCAACGGTCCTTCACTGATCGGCGTAGGTGCCGCATCAGTTCACTTCCAGGTCGCCACCGGCCGCATGCCGATGGCTGCACCGGGTGCGCAGGCGCCGAGCAAGGAAGTCATTTACACCGACGAGCAGATCGCTGCTATGTCCGCGTGGGTGGCGTCTCTGGCTCCCGGCCCCGCGATCCCCAGTGCTGAGCAACTTGACTTCGCCGACGCCGACGTGGCCGAAGGTGGCGTCCTGTTCCGCATCAACTGCGCTCAATGCCACCAGGCAGCTGGTGGTGGTGGTGCCCTGACCCAGGGTAAGTACGCACCGAGCCTGATGGATGCAACCCCGCAGGAGATCTACGAGGCTATGTTATCGGGCCCGCAGAACATGCCCGTCTTCTCTGACGAAACCCTTCCGGTCGAGGAGAAGCAGCAGATCCTCGCTTACATCGACTCGCTCCAGGAAGCGTCCAGCCCCGGAGGCATGTCCCTGGGCCGACTCGGTCCGGTCGTCGAAGGTTTGTTCATGTGGACCGTCGTGTTCGCGGCCCTGATCGCCGCGGCCGTATGGATTGGAATCAAGGCACGATGAGCGACGACATCGACGCGAAGCTTCCCGCGCAACCCGAGCACAGCGGCGACGGCACGGTCAAGCCCGGTTACCTGCCTGTGGCCCCCATCGAGCACAAGCCGCGCGTGACGGACACCGATCCCAAGGCCGCCCGCCGAGCGGAGCGACAGGTCGCAAGCATGTTCGCCCTGTCGATGATCCTCGTCGTCGTATTCGTGATCGCGTACGTCACCATCGACGTCACCGCCGTCGTGTACGTGCCGGTTCTCGGTGAGATTGGCGCCAGCAACCTGGTTCTTGGGCTGACCTTCGGTGGCGCCATCTTCTTCATTGGTGCCGGGGCGATCCAGTGGGCCAAGAAACTGATGCCGGACGTCGAGGTCGTCCAAGAGCGCCACAGCATGGAATCGTCCACAAGTGAGGAAACCGAGGCGGCCGGAAATTACGAGCGCGGGAAAGAGGAGTCCGGCTTCGCGCGCTACAAGATCATCCGACGCTCACTGCTCGGAGCCATGGCGCTGTTCCCCATTCCGCTGATCGTCATGCTCCGCGACCTGTGGCAGTCAGAGCCCGGCGAGAACCCCGTCGAGATGCTGTCCTCCACGTCGTGGAACGACGGCATGCGGATCGTTCCCGACATCGGCCATGACACTGGCGAGAACGTGCAAGGCATCCGACCGGAGGAGATTCCCGTGGGTGGCCTGGTTTCAGCCCTGCCGCTGTCGATCAAGGACCTCAAGAAAGACCCCGTCGCGAACATGCGTGACCGGGGTAAGGCAGCCGTCATCCTGGTGCGCATGGATCCAGAGGAGATCCGCTCCCAGCAGGGGGAAGGGTGGGATTACCAGGGGATCTTGGCCTACTCCAAGATCTGCACCCACGTGGGCTGCCCCATCGCCCTATATGAGCACCGCACGCACCACCTGCTATGCCCCTGCCACCAGTCGACCTTCGATCTTGCTGATTCCGGCGACGTGATCTTCGGACCGGCCGCCCGGCGCATGCCGCAGTTGCCGATTCGCCTGGATGAGGAAGGATTTCTGGTAGCACGATCGGATTTCCAAGAACCTGTCGGACCTAGCTTCTGGGAGCGAGGATGAGTACCACCAACCCCACGGCTCACCCCGTGGAGAAGGTCGGCGCCACTGGCGCCACGTTTGTCGATCAGCGCCTCGGCAGCAACAAGTTCCTTTCGCGCAGCCTGTCGAAGGTTTTCCCCGAGCACTGGTCCTTCATGCTGGGTGAGATCGCCCTCTACTCCTTCATCGTGGTCCTAATCACCGGCACCTACCTCACTCTGTTCTACAAGCCCAGCATGGCCGAGGTCATCTACGACGGTTCCTACGTACCTCTCAACGGCATCTACATGTCCGAGGCGTACGCGTCCACGCTGAACATCAGTTTCGACATCCGCGGTGGCCTGCTAATCCGACAGATGCATCACTGGTCCGCTCTCATCTTCGTGGCTGCCGTTGCCGTGCACATGTTCCGCGTCTTCTTCACCGGGGCGTTCCGCAAGCCCCGTGAGTTGAACTGGATTGTCGGAGTGGCTCTGACCACTCTCGCCCTCGCCGCCGGCTTCACCGGCTATTCGCTACCTGATGACCTGCTCTCGGGGACCGGTCTGCAGATCATTCGCGGCATTTTGCAGTCGATACCATTAGTCGGCACCTGGCTCACATTCTTCGTCTTCGGGGGTGAGTATCCCGGCGGAGAAATCATTTCCCGGTTGTACTCCGCGCACATCCTGCTCGTTCCCGGACTGATCTTGGCTCTGATCACCGTCCACTTGATCATGGTGTGGACCCAAAAGCACACGCAATTCCCCGGACCGGGCCGCACCAACAACAACGTGGTCGGATACCCACTGCTTCCCATCTACATGGCGAAGGCGGGCGGCTTCTTCTTCATCGTCTTCGGAATCGTGGCCCTATTGAGCGGCCTGGTAAACATCAACCCGATCTGGATCTTTGGTCCCTACACGCCCGACCAGGTGACTGCCGGAACCCAGCCCGACTGGTACATCGGCTGGCTTGACGGCGCACTTCGTCTCATGCCGAACTGGGAAACGGTCATCGCTGGGTTCACCATTTCATGGAATGTGTTCATTCCTTCCGTAGTGATCCCCGGGATCTTGTTCACCGGACTGGCCTTCTACCCCTTCCTGGAAGCGTGGGCCACCGGCGACAAGCGCGAACACAATCTGCTGGACCGTCCCCGAAACGCACCGGTGCGGACGGGAATCGGCGTCATGGCCATCGTGTTTTATGGAATCCTCTGGTTTGCCGGAGGAAACGATCTGGTCGCGACGACTTTTGACCTCAGTATCAACGCGATCTCGTGGACCCTTCGGGTGCTTCTGATCGTCGCTCCCCCGCTCGCGTTCATCATCACCAAGAGGACATGTCTCAGCCTGCAAAGACGCGACCGGGACAAGCTGCTTCACGGCTACGAATCTGGGCGGATCTTGCGTCTTCCTCATGGAGAGTTCGTGGAAGTCCACCAGCCGTTGAACGAGAAGGAACTGGCTGTCATCAGTTCCAAGCCCGATACTGCGGTGCTTCCCGCTCCGGAGAAGTCCGACACCGACGGAGTGCGCAACCCGCGCTACCTTGTTCACAGTCTCCAGCACCGCCTGTCCGCGTTCTTCTACGGCGACAATATCCCGCGCCCCACGGCCGCAGAAATCGAGGCCGGCCAGCATCACGTGGGAGACCAGGCGGCCGTCGAAGCGCCCTTGCACGAGTATGAGGAGCAGGACGTCATCGTCAACGCGCACGGAGGCGTCTTGCACCATCCAGGGATGGCGACAACGAACGCTGACCAGATAACGTCGTCAGACAACAACACGTAGGGCGCTGCCCTTTCCCAGCCCCGAACGAAGCCCCCGCCTACACGCGGGGGCTTCGTCTTTTCGCTGCGAGACCGCGCCATGCCTGGCAGTGTGTCGCCATGGCGCTTCGAGTCTGCCCCCTGTGTGAGGCCACCTGCGGACTGACCATGACGATCGACGGCGACCAGGTCACGGACATCCGTGGCGATTCCGAAGACGTGTTCAGTCGCGGCTACATTTGCCCGAAAGGCGTGGCGCTCGGTGAACTCCACGCCGACCCCCATCGGCTCACCCAACCGATGATTCGTCAGGTGGACGGGACACTGGCCCCATCCACCTGGGACGAAGCTTTCGACCTGATCCGCGAGCGCCTGGGCCCCATCCTGCGGGACCACGGTCCATCCTCGGTCGGTTTGTTCTTGGGCAACCCCAATGTCCATAACTTGTCGGGGGCCTTCTACCTACCCGCGCTCATCAAGGCGCTCGGCACCACACAACGATTCTCCGCGAGCACCGTCGATCAAATGCCCAAACAGGTGGCGTGCGCGTTGATGTACGGCACGGCACTGTCGGTTCCGGTTCCCGATATTGACCGCACCGACTACTTCCTCATCCTTGGAGCAAATCCACTGGTCTCGAACGGCTCGATGATGACGGCAGCGGATTTTCCGGGACGGCTCCGGGAGCTTCGACGACGCAAGGGACGCGTCGTGGTGGTCGATCCCGTGCGCACGCGGACGGCGGCGGCAAGCGACGAGCACCTGCCCATTCGTCCCGGGACCGATGCCCCGTGGCTGGCATCCCTGGCACATCTCGTCACCCAACACACGCGCCTAGCCGCCGCCGAACCATGGATCGATTCTGCCCAGTGGGATCAGGTCACTTCGGGTCTTGCCGACTTCTCACCGGAAGCCACCGCGGTCTTCACCGGTATCGATGCAGCCGTGACGCGGCGTATCGCGCAGGAACTGTTGGATGCTCCCAGCGCTGCCGTGTACGGGCGTATGGGCACCACCACCTCGGGGCTCACAAACGATGGTGAAGTCACGCCAATGGCCACCCTGGCCTCGTGGCTGATCGACATCATCAACATTGCGATCGGCTCGTTGGATCGACCCGGCGGCGTGATGTTCGCCCTCCCCGTTGCCGGCGGTCCCTCCACGGAGGGAACACCCGGCACCGGGCACGGTGTGCAGATTCCTGGTCGACGGCGCACTCGAGTACGCGAGCTTCCCAGTGCTCTCGGGGAGTTCCCCGCATCCGCTCTGGCTGAAGAGATCGACACTCCGTATCCGAAGACAGGAGAGCACATACGTGCCGTCTTCGTCATCGGCGGCAATCCGATCGTGTCGACCCCCAACCAAGATCGACTGACCGCCGCATTCGGCCAGCTCGATCTACTGGTCAGCGTCGATCCCTACATCACCGCTACCAGCCAGCTCGCCGACGTGATCCTCCCCGTGGCATCACCGCTGACCCGACCCCAGCACGATGTCGTCTTTAATAACCTGGCAGTGCGTAATCAGGCTCGTTACTCACCCGCACTCCTGCCTATCCCGGAAGGCGAGAAGGACGAAACCGAGGTGGTCGCCCAACTGGCTGCCATCGCAGCCGGGATTGTCTCCGGCGAGGAGCCGACCGCGGCGCAGATCGATGACCTGATCGCCTACACCGTGGCCGCCCAGGCAGGTAACGATGCGGCTTCTCGAGCGCACGGGCGAGCGCCGGAGGAACTACTCGAGGCGGTCGCGCACCGCAGTGGGGTGGACCGAATCCTGGACCTGCGGATCCGGTCGGGTCCCTACGGTGACGGGTTCGGTGCATACCCCGATGGGCTGACCCTGCAGCATCTCATCGACACCCCCCACGGAATCGATCTCGGGCCGCTGCAACCTCGCCTTCCCGAAGTCCTGCGGACCCCGTCCGGACGCATCGATGTTGCGCCGCCCGTGCTGCTGGAAGCACTCGCCAGCGCGTCACACCTGCTCACCAGCGACAGTGCTCCGCCGCGATTCACCCTGGTAGGCCGGCGTCACTTGCGCAGCAACAACTCATGGATGAAAGGTCTGCCTACCCTCACCGGCGGATCCAACATTCCCACCGTGCTCATTCACCCTGATGACGCCTCAGATCTCGGTGTGCTCGACGGTGCGGACGTCACGGTGTCCAGTGCGACAGGTTCCGTCACTCTCCCCGCCGCGGTCAGAGATGACATCGCACCGGGATGCCTGTGTATTCCGCATGGATGGGCCGAGGCCAACGTCAATGCCCTTGTCGATGTCGAGGCCATCGATGCCCTTGCGGGAACAGCTGTCCTGAGTGGACTGGCGGTCGAACTAGCGACAGCCCGCTAGCGACAGCCCATGAGCCCCAGCCACTGCTACACGTCGTAGCGATTGGGGCCCGGTGTTCCCGGCAGGACGTAGAAGATGAACAGTACGAGGCCCCCGAAAGGAACGAACCCGAGCAAGTAAAACCAGCCCGACAGGTCTCGGTCGTGAAGGCGCCGCACGGAGACCGCGATGGACGGCAGGATGAACGCGAGCACGATCACCATGAAGATCAAGACCGAAAGCCATTGCAAGAATCCCACATTCTGGAAGATGATCAAGACGATGGTCAAGACGATCGCCGCTGCGA
>TARA_B100001093_G_scaffold142085_1_pt1 | contig 25941 bp, 26 predicted proteins | sample TARA_B100001093 | Tara Oceans TARA_B100001093 (sample SAMEA2623116) | marine metagenome | biome: marine biome (ENVO:00000447); feature: surface water layer (ENVO:00002042); material: "saline water (ENVO:00002010), including plankton (ENVO:xxxxxxxx)" | depth 5 m | reverse complement strand
TCTAAAAAACCTTACAATCCACAAATGAAAATTTTCTTTTTAGGTCCAGAAGGAACCAATTCTGATTTAGCAGCTAGAAATATCTTTACTAGCAATCAAGAATATGTCCCTCTCTCCTCTATTGAAGACATATTTGAAAAGGTTGCGATGAGCCATTCATACTACGGAGTTATACCTTTTGAGAATTCTTACCAAGGTGTTATCAATTCCTCTCTAAATTGCTTGATTGATTATGATCTAAAAATTATAAAAGAATTTAACTTCTCAGTAAGTCATAATTTTTGTTCACAAAATTCAGTAATGGATCCCTCACAAGTCATGAAAATTACATCCCACCCTCAAGTATTTGGCCAATGCAATAACTGGATACGCAGTAAATTCCCTAATGCAGAGAAGCTAGTTGCAACAAGCACTGCAGAAGCAGCAGCACATGCAGCTCAAGATGATTCTATCTACTGTATAGCAAATTCTCATGCTATTAAATTATTCAATTTAACTACCCATGAAACGGAAATTCAGGATAGAAGTGATAATAAAACTAGGTTTTTAGTTATAGGAAAAAGTTTAGAAGAAAAATCAGAAATTAATAAAACTTCAGTAATGATTAATATTGCAGACAAACCAGGATCTTTAATGAATATTCTTCAACCATTCACTGATCTGAATATTAATATGACCAGAATTGAAACAAGACCTTCAAGAAATAATGAATTCCTTCATACATTCTTTATCGATTTTGAGGGTTATTACGAAGACCCAGAAATAATGCAACTTTTAGAATTATTAGAAAATATGTCTGAAGAACTCAGGATCATAGGTTCATATACTGTTCTTAACTAAGAATTCTTTTGTAAAAATTCTATTAATGGCTCGTCTATAATTTCAAGCACCGGTTCATCTATTAAATGCGACATGATATCAACTGGTAGAAACTGGCTGCCCTCTATCATATCCGCTGTTTTCTTACCTTCTTCAAATGGAATAAGAGGATCAAGACGCCCATGAATTACTAGTGTTGGGGTGGTAATACTTCGAACTTCTTCGTATCTGTCTTTGTCTGCAAGAATTGCTATCAGCTGTCTAGTAAAACCAGTCTCGTTAGAACTTCTATTAATATTTAATAATGCGTTCTTCTTAAATTCCTCTTCATTAATTTCCAGGCCGGGCGTACCTAAAATTTTATACATTTTTAGTGATCTTTCTAATCTTTCATCTACTGTCTGCGTACGAAAAGATCTATCCTCAATAAGTTTTTTTAATTCCCCTTTGGGGCCTGTCTGCAGGTCTGGAGTTCTAGCCATTGAAGCAATCAATACATATGATTTAAATCTTTCTCTATTGTCTGCCACCATGCGTTGAGTGATCATACCTCCCATAGACATTGCTAATAGATGAGTTTCTTCTAACTGGAGATTATCTATGACTGCTATTCCATCACTAGCCATATCAGCCAATGAATATGCAGATTTAAGTGGCAGGCCTGTATAAAATTTAAAATAATTCCATATAAAATTTGGTCGACCATAATCTTGAAAACCATCCGATAAACCTACATCTCTATTGTCATAAACAATAGGCCTGAATCCATTATCTTTTAGTACACTAATTAATTCCTCAGGCCAAAATGTAAGTTGGCCGCCAAGACCTTGGACTAAAAGAATTGGCTCATTCTCCTCAGGACCATAATCTATATAAAAAATATTAGTGCCTTGGCTATCTACATAGCCTTCGGTTTGAGAAGAAATATTAAAAGTTAATGACATGGCAAGAGTGCAGAAAATTTGAAACGATTTAGTATTCATGTTGTAAGCTCTTGCAGGTTCTTATGGGTTAATTGGTAACTACGGTCGGAGAGTTCCTGCACTTCTTCCGTATTATGCGAAACCATAATAGTTGTAGTATTGTTTTGTTTTAGTAATTCCTGTAAATCAGGATAGATATCTTTTTTTAATTTTTCATCCAAACCATTGAAAGGCTCATCTAGTAGTAAGAGTTTTGGTGCTGTTACCAGCGTTCTTGTTAAAGCAACTCTTTGAGCCTCTCCACCCGATAATTGGTGTGGATAATGATCAAGTAATTTATTAATTTTAAATTGATCTACCATCTTGTTCACCGAATCCATTGCTTTAGTTTTGAGACCAAACATGATGTTATTTTTAACATTGAGATGTGGGAATAAAACTTTTTCTTGAACAACCAAACCAAGGTTCCTTGCTTCTGGCTCTATAAAATTATTTTCGTCTGCTAGTATCTGATTATTTACACTAATAACACCACTAGTTTGCTTGGCTAGTCCGCTTATGATTCTCAACAAAGTAGTTTTTCCACAACCTGATGGGCCCATAATTGCTACAAACTCCCCTTCTGCAATACTAAGGTTTAAATTTTTTAAGATTGTTTTATTTTCAATCTTGTAATTTAAGTTAGTAATTTTTAAAAATTCTTTATTCATTTGATTTATTGGCTTCTTGGATCATTTTAGAGAGAAAGTATATAGGTATCAATCCAATCAATATTATAAAAAGTGCTGGAAATGCAGCCTCATACATCCTCTCTTCTGATGCTAATAAATAAACATTCACTGCCAATGTATCAAAATTGAAAGGTCTAAGTATTAAAGTGGCAGGCAGTTCTTTCACAACTTCAGAGATAACTAATAAAAAGCTTGTCAGTAGCCCAGCCCTTAAAAGTGGGACATGAACTTTAGATAACAGATTAAACTTCGAAGTTCCTAAAGTTCTTGCTGAATCATCAAGTTCAGTGGAAAACTGTTTATAACCACTTTGCAAAACATTATTAGATAGAGCATATGACTTAATGATGTAAGCAAATATCAGACCAAAAATACTACCAGTGAGCAATATGCCTGTGCTATATAGGATAAAATCTAAGTACGTAAGTAATTGAGTAATGCCAATCGCTAAGATTAAACCTGGTATGGCATAGCCCATAGAAAGAAAATTATTTATTTCCTCGGAAGATCTTTTTACATTAATGCGTGCATTAAAATTTAAGATAAGTGCTATCAAAGTGACTAAAAATGCTGCAATAACTGCAAGGACTAAGGTATTAAATGAAGCGGTTATGAATTTACTTGAGAAAAAGTTGTCAATTTCTATGGTCCAACTTATTAGCTCTAGTACAGGGACAATAAACCCTATCAATATGGGTGTAAGACAAAAAAACGATGCACCTAAGTTGTGTAGCCCTTCTAGTTTAGTTTTCGATAAAGGTTCAATTTTTTGGGTTGCTGAAGAATATCTTTGTTTGGTTCTAAGTTGTCTTTCACAAAATAAAAAAACCATTATAACTAGCAACAACATTGAAGCTAATTGCATGGCTGTTGTGAGATCATACATGCCTAGCCAAGTTCTGAAAATGCCGGTAGTAAATGTTGGTATAGCAAAATGTTGTACTGCTCCAAAATCTGAAAGCGTTTCCATAGCTACAAGCGCTAACCCAGCAAACACAGCTGGCCGTATGATTGGTAGAGTTACTTTAAAAAATGTTTGTACTTGGGTTTGTCCCATCACTCTTGAAGCATCTATCATTGGTTTTGCAATATTTAGAAGTGCAACCCTACATATTAAATATACATATGGATATAGAGAAAACCCAAAGACTACTATGGCTCCTGGAAGCGAACGAATATTTGGATTTATATTATCCCCAGAATTTAGATTTAAAGCTGTTAGAACGCTATTTAGGCTTCCTGAATACTCAAATATTTCTGTAAACACGTAAGCAAGAATGTAAGGCGGTATAGCCAAAGGCAGTATTAATGCCCAAGCATAAAAATTTTTGCCAAAAAAATCATAATAGGTAACAAGCCAGGCCGTAAGAATGCCTATGATTGCGACCATAAATGAAACACCTGTTACTAGGTACAATGAATTCAGGGAATATTCTAATAATACAACTTCATAGATATGCTCAAAATTGTCATTAAAGCCTAAAAATAGACTAATAAAAATTAAGAGTATCGGTATGGCAAATATTAATGCTGTGCTTGCTGCAAAAATCTCCCAGAAACTGAGCTTTAAGTATCTTTTCACTATAGTAATTAATTAATTACCAATCTTAACAAATAGAAAATAAATTTTATTATTATTTCCAGCCTGCTCTATCCATAAGCTTCACCGCAGCAGGATTATATTCTCCAAAATCTGCAACAGAAGTCTTATCCATGTTAAAAGTTCCAAAACCAGCTATTAATTCGTGAGGTTCTACTGTCTCTAAAATTGGGTATTCAAATGTATTGTTTACAATATGACTTTGTGCTTCTTCTGTAAGTAGGAACTCTAAAAATTTTTCTGCGTTTTCTTTATTCGGTGAGTGTTTTAATATCCCTCCACCACTAATGTTCACGTGAGCCCCTCTATTTGTTTGGTTAGGGAAAGCAATTCTTAGCTTTGCGGCAGCAACTTGTTGTTCTTTTCCACCTTTACCAGATAACATGATGCCAAGGTAATAAGTATTAGCAATTGCAATATCTGCTTGTCCATTTGCTACAGCCATTAATTGCGCCCTATCATTGCCTTGTGGTTTACGTGCAAAATTATCAACTAGACCTTTAGCCCAAGTTTCTGTATTTTCTGTGCCTAAGTTTGAAATCAATGAAGCAACAAGTGACTGATTGTACATATTAGAAGAACTCCTTACGACAACCCTATTTTTCCATCTTGGTTTAGCTAGATCCTCGTAGTTAATATTAGCAATCTCTTCATTTGATACAGATTCTGGGTTGTAAAATATTACTCTTGCCCTCTTTGCTATTGCGACCCATTCGTCATTCTTACCTCGCAATTCTATTGGTACTACATTTTTAATATTCTCAGATGTTATAGATTGTAAAAACCCTTCTTTCTGAAAATTAGCAAGATTACCAGCATCAACAGTGAAAAAAACATCACCCGGTGAATTAACACCTTCGGCTTTGAGTCTTTCCATTAACGCTCCGCCAGAGCCAGAAATTATATTTACTTTAATTCCAGTCTTTTTTGTGAACTCAGCGTAGAGAATATCGTCTACGTCATAATGTCTTGAGGTGTATATGTTCACTTCGTTAACTGGGGCACACCCAGATATAACTAATAGAAGAAGTATGGTTGTGATAATTTTTTTGTATGTTTGCATAAGGTAAATGATAATAACTCAAATGAGAATCATTCTCAATTAAGGTAAATCAAAAATTATGCCAGGCAAGGAAGTAGAAAAATTTAAATTTGGATCTAACAGCATTGCTTCATTGATAATTTTCTGTGGTTCATAAGTTGGCTCTTGTGTAAAAAAGACACCTCCCCAATGGATGCCATAAGTATGCAATGATCCAAGATCACGTGTTAATTGTATAGCCTCATATGGATCAACATGGTATTCAGCTTCTATATCTCTAGGATAGTAAGACCCGATAGGCATAAAGGTTAAATCTATTTGGCCTAGCTTTTGAGGAAATTCTTTAAAATAGTCAGCGTAAGCAGTATCCCCTATATGCAAGATAGTTTTATTTTGTGATTTAATAGCCCAACCTCCCCAAAGGCTTTTCTTTCTATCAAACAAACCTCTAGCAGACCAATGTTTTGTTGGCACAAAGAATATTTCCAAACCATATGACATTGTTGTTTGCCACCAATTTAGTTCTTTGATGTTATTTAATCCAGAATTTATTAATAACTGCCTGTCTCCTTTTGGCACATAAACCTCTACATTGGGGTTATTGTTTTGTATCTCAATCAGAGAATCTAAATCTAGATGATCGTAGTGATTATGAGATATAAAAATTAGATCAATAGGAGGTAACTTGTCTATGGTTATTGCAGGAGGTGTATTTCTTTTTGGGCCAATACTTTTAAATGGTGAAGCCCTGTCACTAAAAATAGGATCAAATAAAATATTAGTATCCTCTAGGTTTAGTAAAATTGTAGCTTGGCCAACCCAAGTAAAATAGTTGCTACGCTTTGATAGATCATCAGTAATAACTTTATAGTCAATAGACCCAACATTAGGATTGGTTCTTAGCGTATTGATGCCAGATTTATAATAAGTAAAGACATAGGCCATAAAAGCTATAACTACTAAAATGACAATAAGGGCTATTTTTTTATACATATATAACTTGCTTGAAGTTTAGATTAAATTGTTGAGTAAGCTAAATCAAAAAAATAAATTAAAAAAGCTAAAAGTAGGCTCATAAATGCTGATATTAAATCGTATTGATCGTCAATTACTTCAAGTTGCATTAGAAGGTCTTCTCTTTTCCAGATTGAATAAAATGCCGAAATAAACATCAGCCCCCCTATGATGATTAAAATTGAATTAGTGTATGAAACTGCGTATAAGACTAGAAATGAAGTAATTATTAATTCTGCAGTTATGTATATGTTGAACAACGTTTTATCTGTTACTAACTTTTTAGCTAACCCAAGATTATTCATCCAAGAGAAAGCTGTTAAAAATCCAAAGAGAATATAGTAGAGGATTACGACAAGAATTATGGTCATAGTAGATATTTCATAAATACTCCTAAATTTGATTCTATATGAAAATTAAGACTTTATGTGTCAGGATGCCATTTATTTGAAGATGGCATCCCCAAGGGGATTCGAACCCCTGTTGCCGAGATGAAAACCCGGTGTCCTAGGCCTCTAGACGATGGGGACACATTCGGTAATTATAGTTACAAATTTTAAATTTTAAAGTTATTTATTTTTTAGCTTTTTTTCAACCGCTCCAAGAAAACCTCTAAAAAAATTAACCTCCATTTCATCTAACCCAACTCTCGTAAACATACGTTTGATTCTTGCTCCTATTTGACGGGGGTTTCCTTTATTAAATACCTCTAATTCTTCTGCTACATCTATAAAATGTTTAATGAGTCTATCGACATGATTGCTCTCAGCCATTGGAACATCCCAATATTTATTTTCGCTAATAGTTTCTAATTTAGTCGAGTCAACATACAACTGATAGCAGACTACCTGTACAGCCATAGCTATATTTAAAACAGGATAATCTTCATTTGCAGGAATATGAACGTGTAAATTGCACCTTTGTAGTTCTTCGTTTGTTAGCCCTCTATCTTCTCTGCCAAACAAAATAGCTATGCTGGTGCCTTTATTGGCTTCACTTATTATTTTAGTGGAGACTTGATTTAAAGGCTCATTTGGCCAAGGAACTTTACGCATTCTTGATGAAGTGCCAATAACGAGGTTAGCTCCCTTTAAAGCTTCTTCCAAAGTTTCTACTACTTCAATCCTGTCTATTAGATCTTTAGCATTTGCCGCTAATGTTTCAACTTGTTCAGACGGAAATTCTTTTGGTTTAACCAGGCATAATCGTGAAAATGACATGGTTTTCATAGCCCTTAATGCTGAACCTATGTTTCTAGAATTTGAAGTTTCTATAAGAATAATTTTGACTTGTTTGTTTAAACTCATAATATATTGTCTATGTCTTTACCCCCAATTCTTAACAGAGCACTAAATGCAGCTTATGAAGGTGCAAATGAAATAATACAATTTAGTAAGAGAATTGATAATCTAAAAATCATAAAGAAGGGGGAAAATGATTTTACCACCAACCTTGATAAATACGTAGAAGAGAAGGTTTTTGAAAATTTAAAGCAGTACTATCCGGATTTTGGTTATCTTGGTGAAGAAAGTGGTGCTAATGGTATTGATGATAAAGAATGTTCCTGGGTGCTTGACCCCGTAGATGGGACTAGAAATTATATCTATCAATATCCTCACTATGCGCTTTCTCTAGCCTGCATAAAAGAAGGTAAAGTTATTTGTGCAGTCATTATAGATCCTGTACGTGATGATGTTTTTCTAGCTGGAGAAGGAACAGGAGCTCTCCTAAATAATAAAAGAATTAGAGCTAGCAATAAGAGTAACTTAAATAATGCTTTACTAAGTTCAACTGGACATACAAATAAAGACCAAAATTATGTCTATAAGCCACTTGATACATATATGGCTTTGAATGAATTTGATGTAACAGTCCGTAGATCGGGTTGCACTTCTTTAGATATAGCTTATTGTGCTGCCGGTAAATTAGATGGTTTCTGGGGGCATGGTTTAAGACCATGGGATAGATTGGCTGCTCTTTTTATTGCTCAATCTGCAGGGTGCTTAATTTCAGATTTTAATGGTACACCTGATACATATGAGTCAGATCACATGATTATAGCTACGCCAAAGTGCTTTAAAGACCTTTCAAAATGTGTAAGAGCTGGATATCAATCTAAAGAATAAGATTCTTCTGGTTCATTCTTAGGTTTTTCCATATCTTTTTTCGACAAACCAGTTAAAAGCAGTACTCGTACAACAATAAATATAGAAGAGTAAGAACCAACCACAACTCCAACAGCAAGAGCCAGACTGAAGTTCTTGAGTGCTTCACCACCAGCAATTAACAGTGCTATTAGTACCAGTAAAGTTGTAAAGGAAGTAATGATAGTACGAGCGAAAACTTGATTTAACGATTCATTTAAAAGCACTTCGGAACTACCTTTCTTATTTGTATCTAAGAAATTTTCTCTAATTCTATCAGAGACAACTATCGAGTCATTAAGTGAGTAACCGACTACAGCCAATAGTGCAGCCAATACTGACAGATCGAAAGTTAGATTAAAAATTGAAAATATACCTAAGATAATTAATACATCGTGAAATAAAGCGGCGATGGCGCCGTAACCAAATTTGATTTGAAATCTAAATATGATGTAAACCAGAATTACCAACATTGCTATCAGTATTGCAATTCCACCTTGATCCCTGAGTTCTTCCCCTATTTGAGGAAAAATTGTTTCAGATTTTATAACTTCACCCAAATAGTCATCTTCAGCTAGTTGGTCAATAACTGTCTGAGCATTAATACGTAACTCTTCATCACTTTGAAACTTAATTAATGCTTTATTGTCACTACCAAAATTTAAAACAACGAAGTTTGAATTTTCAATTTTTGAAATACTGTTTCGTATTCTTTCCAAGTCTGCTTTTTGCTCATATTTCATCTCGATAGAAACACCACCAGTAAAATCTAAACCTAAATTTAGACCTTTTGCTAACAATGAAATTAAAGTAATTACAATCAAACCGCTAGAAACCATGATTCCGAATTTGTTGAACTTTATAAATGGTATATTCATTAGATTTTAAGCTCCTTTATGTGTCTGTAACCGTAGATAAAGTTAACTAAAGAACGGGTAACAAAAATTGCTGTGAATACTGAAGTAACAATACCAATACTAAGAGTAACTGCAAAACCTTTAATTGGGCCTGTTCCTATAGAATACAGAATAACCGCAACCAATAAAGTAGTTATATTGGCATCAATAATTGTGCTAAATGCTTTTGAAAAACCATTTTTTATAGCCTGTTGGACTTCTACGTTAGCTTTTAACTCTTCGGATATTCTTGCAAATATTAGAACATTGGCATCAACAGCCATACCGACTGTTAATACAATACCTGCTATACCAGGCAAAGTAAGTGTAGCTCCTACAAGGGACATTATTGCTGTAACTAAGATGAGGTTTGATATAAGAGCAATATTTGCAGAAAGGCCAAACAAACGATATCTAATAAGCATAAAAATAAAAACCAATATAAAACCAACGATTACAGAATTAAGGCCTTTATCTATATTTTCTTGCCCTAGGGTTGGGCCAATAGTTTGCTCTTCAACAAATTTCATTGGGGCTGCCAATGCACCTGCTCTAAGCAATAATGCTAGCTCACTGGCTTCATAACTATTGGATAATCCAGTAATTCTAAATGCTGTGCCTAAAGCTGCTTGAATCGTTGCATTACTGATAACACTTTTTTCGGTATATGTTTCTTGAATAACTTTATCTTCATCATCAAAAAAGGTTTTTGTTTTTTCTTCTACAAGAACAACGCCTAGTCTTCGTCCAATATTATCTTTAGTTGCGTTTTGTATAGATCTTCCACCATCAATATCCAAACTTATGTTTACTTGTGGCCTTCCATTCTCATCAAAACTGCTTTGTGCATTAGTTACATTGTCACCTGAAATGACGATAACCTTTTCAAGAAAAACTGTTCTGGCCGATGAATTTTTAAAATTGAATTTCTCTTTTCTAAGAAAAGAGTCTGTTGGTCTAGCTTCTAATCTAAATTCTAAGTTTGCCGTTTTACCAATAATTTTTTTGGCTGATGCTGAATCCTGGACACCTGGCAGCTCTACCACTATTCTGCCTTTACCTTCTCTTTGGACTATAGGTTCAGACACCCCTAATTCATTAACCCTATTTCTAAGCGCAACAAGGTTTTGTTCTACCGCATAATCGACAATTTCAGACAAATAATTATCGGTGTATTGAAGCTCTAAATTATTACCGTTTTGCAAGACATTATACTTAGCTCCGGATGTAGTGAAATTATTTTGGTCCAGGTAATCTCGTGCCATAGACAATTCTTCAAAGCTCTTAAAAGCAATATCAATTCTATTATCAGTACTTGTGTAGTTGGTATTCATACCTCTTTTAGTGAATTCATCGATAAGAGAAGCTCCTTCTGAAGATAACCTTTCAACTGAATACCTATCAGTATCTACTTCAAGAAGGAAATGTATCCCTCCAGCTAAATCCAAACCTAAATTAATGGGCTTGCCACCAATGGAGCTAAGCCATTCAGGTGTTGAAGGTTCAGAATTTAAAGCAATAATGAACTCCCCATCCGAATAGTTTGCAAGAACACGTCTTCCTGCTAACTGACTTTGAACATCATCAAAAATAACCTTTGCTGAATTATCAGCAAGATTTATTTCCGAGAAAGTAATATTTTTGGCATCTAATTCTCTTGTTATATCTTCAACAATATTGGTATTTAGTCCTCTTGATGTGTCCCCAAAAGCTATTTGAATAGCCGGTTTAGTTGGGAAAAAATTTGGTAATGCAAAAATTACTCCAAAAACCAGTACGGAGTAAATTAGAATGATTTGCCAAATTTTATACTTGTTCACTGTGATTCAATACTATTTATAGTGCCTTTAGGTAGTTTTGATGATACAAATTCTTTTTGCATATTAATTGAAATTTGATCGCCCAATTTAACACTCACGTATCTGTCTTTAACATTTTCAATTCTGCCTACTAATCCTGATGAAGTCATAACTTCATCCCCTTTTTCGAGGGAGGATACAAGGCTTTCATGTTCTTTTTGTCTTTTCTGTTGTGGTCTAATAGTTACAAAATATATAAATAAAAAAAATACCAGTAACATTAAAAAGGGGACAAAAGTTGGTCCTGCTGCATCGTTCATTGTTTCTCCTATAGTTTTGGCTTGTTTAAACTTCTCATATCGTAAAAGGAATCAACAAATTCTTCAAATTTATTTTCCTCGAGCGAGACTCTGATATCTGACATCAAATTATAAAAATGAGAAAGATTGCATATGCTCATCAAAGTGCTTGCAAGAATCTCATTACATTTATCTAAATGGTGCAAGTACGACCTAGAAAAATTCTGACAGGTATAACAAGCACATTTCTCATCAATTGGCAGTGTTGAAAATTTATGTTTTGCATTTCTTATCTTGAGAATTCCATCTGAGGTATAAATATACCCATTTCTTGCATTTCTTGTTGGCATAACACAATCAAACATATCTATGCCATAACGAACACCTTCCACCAGTTCTTCTGGAGTACCAACACCCATTACATAATGTGGCTTATCAATTGGCAATGAAGGTGCTAATAATTTTAAGATTTTTGTTTTTTCTACTTTAGGCTCCCCAACACTTAGACCACCTAAAGCAATGCCATCAAAATTTAAACTATTTATATATTTGAGAGATTCGCTTCTTAAATCCTCATGCATACCTCCCTGAACAATGCCAAACAATAAGTGGCCATCAGAATTTGTCTTAAAATGATCAATTGATCTCTTGGCCCATCTGTGTGTTAATTCCATAGATTCTCTGGCTTCATCCTTTGTACTGGGGTAATTGGTACACTCATCAAATGACATAATGATATCTGCATTTAATTTTAACTGAATATTCATAGAGTCTTCTGGAGACATAAATATCTTAGACCCATCAATAGGAGATTTAAATTCAACTCCTTCTTCACGAATTTTTCTTAATTCATTTAAACTCCAAATTTGAAAGCCTCCAGAATCAGTTAAGATTGATTTATTCCAGTTCATAAAATTATGAAGTCCATTAAATTTATCTATAACTTCTAGTCCAGGTCTTAGGTTCAAATGAAATGCATTACCAAGAATGATTTCAAAACCAATATCATGAAGATGTTTAGGTGTCAGCCCTTTAACAGTACCGTAGGTGCCTACTGGCATAAATACTGGGGTTTGGATTGTTGAGGTTTTTGTAGTTAGTTCTCCTCTTCTTGCAAAACCAGTTGAATTAATAACTTTAAAACTCATCTTTCTATTATCATTGCATCGCCGTAACTAAAAAAGCGTAAATTATTTTCTATGGCATGTTTATAGGCCTCAAATATAAAATCTTTGCTACTAAATGCAGAAACAAGCATCAACAAGCTAGATTGGGGAAGATGGAAATTTGTTATAAGTGTATCTACAACTTTAAATTCATAGCCCTCTTTGATAAATATATTAGTACTGCTTTTACCAGACTTTATCTGCTTAGACTCACAACACCAAGCTGCTTCAAGCGCTCTAAGTGTTGTTGTTCCGATAGCTATTATTTTTTTTCCTTTTGCTAGTTGTTGATTCATAGATTCTGCAGCCTCATCAGAAATATAAAACTCTTCCTCATGCAAACTTGATGATTCTGTAATAGGCTCATCACTGAGCGGTTTGAATGTGCCAAGCCCAACTGCCAAACTAACTGTAGTAGTTTTAAACTCTTCAGTTATTGATTTAAATAATTGTTCATCGAAATGAAGTGAGGCTGTAGGAGCTGCAACAGAATCGGTAAATGCTTTGTTTGCAAAAACAGTTTGATATCTCTCTTTATCAGTCTCATCATCTTGCCTGTTCAAATATGGAGGAATTGGAACATGACCGATGGTTCTACACAAATGCTCAACCTGTTGGTTAAACTTAATAAGGACAAAGTTTGGGTCTTTTTCAATTATCTCAATTTTCAAAGGAAAATTTTCAGACCTTAATTGTTGTATTTTTTTTTGTAAGTTTAGGCCTTTAGTCAAACATTCTGCTGTATATTTATTCTTAATTTTACTAATAAATATTTCAGCTTTTCCCCCACTATCCTTCTGCAATAACAACCTTGCTTTAAAAACTTTTGTCTCATTAAAGACTATTAAATCATCCTGTTGAAAGAATTTTTTTACCTTTGAAAATGGATTTATACCAAATACACCATTAGCAAAGGATAAGATTTTTGAGTCGCTCCTGTTTGCTGTTGGGTATTTAGCGATTAATTCTTCGGGCACTTGATAATTGAAGTCTGATTTGTAGATGTCTTTTGGCATAGCATGTATCATACCAATAACGGGGATGTGGTGGAATTGGTAGACACGTGCGACTCAAACTCGCATGCTGAAAAGCGTAACGGTTCAAGTCCGTTCATCCCTACCATTAGATGTAACGCTAAATACTGTTTTTAAAGGCAGTTAGCCCATAATCATTATCAGTTGCAATCTTTATTTTTTCACCCGCGTCCAAAAATTCAATTTGCTTAGCATGCAACATCAACCTTTTTGCTATAGATTTTGATTTGTCATTAGAATATTTCTGATCACCTAAAATAGGATATCCAGCATCGTAACAATGGAATCTAATTTGATGTGTTCTACCTGTATATGGCATTGCAAGTATTTGGGTAAAATCCCCAAAATCATCTTCTATTTTAAATTTCGTTAAAGAATCTTTACCGTCGTTAGACTTAAATGTTTTTTGTTCCCTTTGATCAAAATTTTTAATATCTAACTTATTGCTTATTTTTGTTAACTCACTTGGCCATTTTCCAAGAACAATACATTGGTATATTTTTTTGACAGACCTATTTCTGAATTGTTTATGAATATCTCTAAGAGATGACATTTTTTTTGCAATTATTAAGCATCCACTTGTTGATTTATCAAGTCGATGAGCTAAGTTAAAGTCATCTGAATACTTGTAGAGTTTTCTTACAATTTCAATAATTCCAAAATTTAAACCAGAACCACCATGTACTGCATAGTTTGGCGGTTTATTAATAACTAGAAAATTTTTTGAATCATATATTACGGAATCTCTTATAAGATTAAGATGTTCCTCTAGATTTGGAGAATCATTAAGGTTTGCTTTTTGCACTAATGGTGGGTAGCCAATTTTATCTCCATCAGAAAGTTTTTGATCTGGTTTAGCTTTTCTGCCATTAACTTTAATCTTAGCTTTTCTGATGGAACTATAGATTTTAGATTTTGGTATACCCTTTTTAAAATAGCTAAATAGATAATTATCTAGTCTTCGACCATCATTATCTTTATTTACAATTAAAAAATTAATTTCACTCATTTTGCTGTAAAATAACCACCTTAGCTTACAACGATAAAGAATATTTAATAAAAGTTAAGCAGAAAGGTAAAAGAATAATAATGATAAGAACAACAAAAAATAGATTAAACAGTTTCAAAAGAATGCTTATTCCAGAGAGAATACAGGCATAATTCGTTGTTCTTATCCTTTACAAACAAAGGATAAAATGAAAAAAATACTTATAGATACAAATTCAATTAATGGCAGAAGAAGTGCCTTAATTGATGGCGATAAACTCATTGATTTTGATCTTGAGTTCGAAGGAAATAACTTTCAAAAAGGAAGCATTCACAAAGGAAAGGTTACTAAAATTGAAGGTAGTCTTGAAGCAATATTTGTAGAACTAGGCTCTTCTAGGCATGGTTTTCTACCATTTAAGGAACTCTCCCCAGAATATTTTGACCAATCAAAAACTGGGACAGATAGATTTAAATTCAAAGAGGGTGACGATATTGTTGTTCAAATTGAAAAGGAAGAAAGAGTTAATAAGGGTGCAGCACTCTCAACTTATGTATCACTTGCTAGCAGATATATTGTTTTAATGACAAATCATCCTACAGGTGGTGGCATATCCCGCAGAATACATGGTGAAGAAAGAGATAAAATCAAAAGTTTACTGGATGCATTAGATATTCCAGAAAATATGAGTGTCATAATCAGAACAGCAGGTATTGATAAGCAAATTGAAGAACTAAAATGGGATCTTGAATACCTCAAAAAGTTATGGGTTGAGGTGTCAAATGCGATCAAAGGTTCAAAATCTAGTCAATTAATATATGCAGACCAGAGTCTGATTCAAAAAACGATTAGAGATTACTTTAAAGAAGAAATTGGTGAGTTAGTTGTCGACAATGAAGAAGATTTTAAATCAGCTAAAACATATGCAAACAAAATCGTTCCAGATTTTATTGAAAAAATAAAACTATACGATGAAGAGATACCCCTATTTGCAAGCTATGGAATTGAATCAAAAATAGAATCTGCGTTTTCACGTGAAGTTAAACTTAAGTCCGGCGCGTCACTTGTGATTGATTCAGGTGAAGCACTAACTTCGATAGATATTAACTCTGCAAAATCTACAAAAGGTGGCGACATCGAGGAAACAGCTTTAAAGACCAATCTAGAGGCTGCTGCTGAAATAGGCAAACAAGTAAAGTTGAGAGATTTAGGTGGTCTGATTGTTATAGATTTTATTGATATGGAAGACCCAAAGAGCAACGAGAAAGTTGAAAGAGCCATGCACGATTCAACCAGACATGATCATGCAAGAATACAATTGGATAAGATTTCACGCTTTGGTCTAATGGAAATGTCTAGACAAAGAATTAAGCCCGCACTGAATGATTTGATGGGCAAAACTATATGGGTAAGATCTGTTGCATCTGTCTGCGAATCAATATTCAGATTAATAACAGAAAAATCTATCAATAATAAATCAAGTATCTTGATGCTTAAGGTTTCTCCTAATGTAGCTAATGAGTTACTCAATAGGTATAGACCAAACCTTGATCAGCTCGAAAGAAAATTCTCAAACAAAATTATGACTTTTATTGATCCATACAAGCAGAATGATAATTACACAATTGAGATAAAGAAAAATGCTTGGTTTAACTATGAGCATGAATTAGAGGAGTCTTCAAAGGCATTTCAAAACAGAACCACTTATAACGTTAAGGTTCCAAAAAAACAGAATAAAGCTTTAGTTGAAGATGTGGAATTTAGAAATATTCCAAAAATAGATTCAAATAAAAAGGGTTTATTAGATTCCTTGTTTAATTTCTTTAAAGGGGAGGAAGAGAAGCCTAAATCAAAACCAAAACAAAGAAGAAATTACAAACCTCGTAATGGGAAACCGAATACACGTAGAAACCCGCGTCAAAATAGAAATAAAAACCCAAATTTTAAAGAAAATAAAAACTTTAAACCAAATGAAAGGGTTCAAAAAAATACCAGGAAGCCGGAAACTGAGGCAAAAAAACCTGTTAGGAAACCAGCTCCTAAGAAACCAATTAAACCGACAAGTGGCAATGTTAAGCCTGTACCTACACCTGCGCCAAGTCCGGTAGATGATAATATTGGTAACAGAATTGAGCCTAAAAAGAAAAAAACGATCAGAAGAGCTAAAAATGACCCTAGAGCAGGGAGTTAATAGTTCTTTTAATTAATAAATTTGATAATGATGGTTCTGGTGGAATATTTGGTAAGTCTTTACTTGTAAACCAATCAGCCTCCAGCAATTCATCGTTATCAATGTTTATTTGGCCGTCCAAAGCGTCTGCTGAAAAAGCCATCATTAACTGGTTGGGGAAAGGCCACGATTGGCTTGCAACATAACTTACATTTATAACATCTAAGCCAACTTCTTCTTTTACCTCTCGTCTCACACATTCTTCAAGCGTTTCGCCTAGCTCAACAAATCCAGCTATGACTGTAGAGAGTGTTCTGATTTCATTATTATGTTTAACCAGTAGAATTCTTCCTTTATTTTTTACAGCAACAAGAATGCATGGCGACATCTTTGGAAAAATATCTGTCTTACATTGACTACATGATTTTGAGAGATCATCTTTGATCTCACTTAGTTCTTCACCATGTCTTGAGCAAAATCTTTGGTTATATACCCAATCATAAATTTGGAATGCTCTAGAAATTAGAGTTAAAGAATCCTCTGTTAAGTATGAATACATATGTCTCTTGCTTAAATAAATACATTCTCGACGCTGATCTTCACCTATTGATTCATTTGTTAAAAATACCGAACGCTCCTCGTTTTCAAAAATTTTAATATATGAAGAAGAACTACCAGAAACATAAGAATGCATAAAGCTTTCTGTCTCTTTATTAAATAAAATTTCTTTTTTAGAATTTATACTGACAATTAAATCATTAAGATTTGGTTTTTGTTTTGTTGAAAAACTAGACGTTAATTTTTGCATGTCTGTATAATGTAATCTTTTATTAGAGAAGTGTTAAATACAATATTTAAAAGTTTTTTAGGTTCAGCTCCAGTTTGGTATAAAACGAGCATCATTTCGTTTCTAGCGTTAAACCCAATACTATTTTTTATTGCTGGGCCTGAAAGTAGCTTTATCCTTGGTTGGATTATACTGCTACAATTTATTTTTACATTGGTCTTCTCTTTGCAATGTTACCCTTTGCAGCCTGGTGGTCTAATAGCCTTCCAAGCACTATTGCTTGGCTTAACAAGTCCTGAGCATGTGCTATACGAAATAAAAACCAATTTAGAAGTTATCTTGCTTTTAGTCTTTATGGTTTCAGCAATTTTCTTCATGAAAAATCTGCTAATGGTCATTTTCACAAAGCTCTTGCAAGCCATTAAATCGAAAACTCTTTTATCACTCCTTTTTGTTATTTCGGCTGCATTTTTGTCTGCTTTTCTTGATGCCTTGACTGTTACAGCAGTCCTAATAACTGTAACCATTGGGTTCTATCGCGTGTTTGAAAAAAGCTATAAGACCAATGAAATAGATAAACAAGAGTTTGAGCAAAGCAAATCATTTCTTGCTGACATTATGATGCATGGTGCTGTTGGTACAGCTCTTGGTGGTGTATGCACTATAGTTGGAGAACCACAAAATCTATTAATTGCTGAAAAAGCAGGTTGGGAATTTATGGAATTCTTCTATCAGATGGCACCAGTAACCATGCCAGTATTGGTAGCAGGTTTAGTATGCTGTGTATTAGTAGAGAAATTTAAAGTATTTAACTATGGTTTTGAACTAACTGATACTCTACGAAATAAAATAATTCTTGAAGCAAATAAAGCTGATGCTGAAAGAACAGATTTAGATAAGGCGCATTTAGTGATAGAAGCTATTTTAGGGATCTGTTTAATTTTAGCTTTAGGTTTTCATCTAGCTCCTGTTGGAATAATAGGTCTTTTCTTAATGGTGTTCTTAACAGCCTTCAAAGGTATTACTGAAGAACATCAACTTGGGGGCGCATTTAAAGAATCTTTACCATTTACAGCCCTTCTAGTTATATTCTTCGTCGTAGTAGCTGTCATAAGTGATCAAAAACTATTCACTCCAGTTATAGAGCTCGTGCTTGCAACCAGCGAAGATGTCCAAGTTCCACTATTCTACTTAGCAAATGGTGCATTATCTGCTATCAGTGATAATGTTTTTGTCGCAACTGTCTATATGAACGAAATAGTAAGTTCTCTAGCTAACGAAGCAATAACACCTGAACAATTCGATAGACTAGCGATAGCTATAAATACCGGCACTAACTTACCAAGCGTAGCAACACCAAATGGTCAGGCTGCGTTTCTATTTTTACTGACCTCTTCACTAGCACCTTTAATAGGACTTTCCTATATGAGAATGGTCTACAAAGCCTTGCCCTATACAATAGTCTTAACTTTAGTTGGACTAGCTTGTGTTATTTTTTACATATGATCACTGACGCTCATAAGTTTTGCATAGCTCCTATGATGAAAAAAACCGATAAGCATTTTAGATTTTTGGCTAGACAGTTTACTCGCAGAGCAATGCTTTATACAGAAATGATTCATGCTAATGCCATATTAAAAGGCAATGTTGAGAGATTGCTTGGTTATGATGATTGCGAACATCCAGTGGGCCTTCAATTAGGCGGCTCTGAACCTAAAGCACTCGCTGAAGCTGCAATAATTGGTCAAGAATATGGATATGACGAAATAAATTTGAACGTAGGATGTCCATCAAAAAAAGTTAAGTCAGGCAATTTTGGCGTCTTTCTGATGAAAAACGTTAAGTTGTTAAGTTCATGCATAAATGAAGTAAAAAAAAATATAGATATACCCTTTTCAATAAAATGTCGTATTGGGGTGGATGATTTTGAAGGCGAAGAGTATCTAAGAGAATTTATAGCGACAATATCTGATCATGATATAGATACATTTGTTATTCATGCAAGAAAAGCAATTAGTGGCTTAGATACAAAAAGAAATAGATCTATACCGCCCTTAAATTATGATCTTGTTTTCAAGATGAAAGAACTTTTTCCAAACCTTAAAATTATTATTAATGGTGGTATTGAAGAGATATCAGAAGTAAAAAAACTATTAAATTCTGTTGATGGTGTAATGCTTGGCAGAAAAATTTATTCTGATCCAGCCTTCCTTTTACAAGTCGATAAAGAAATCTACCAAGAAGATACTAGGTTAGATTTTGCGACAGGCATGCAAAAATATATGTCTTATATTTTAAAATTAGAAAATAAAAAGGATGCTAACCGCGCAATAACTCATTTAGTGCAAATCATAAGAAGAATATCCCATACTAAAGATGTTAGAAAAAAACTTCTTGATAACGTTAAAAATGGGTCTGTTGAATTAGATGAAATCTTTGATGGTTTTAAAGAGGATCTTAGTCAAAGAGCTCATCTTCAAATTCACTAAGAAACTCATCTTCAACCTCTCCATCTTGCACTGAATGTTCTCTTGATTGCAGAAATACATCTTTAACGAATTCATATTTATCGCCTACGATCAAATTCTCAGCTGCCAAGATTCTCTCCCTCGTTTCAATAACATCCAGAGATGAGAATACTATCTTTGTTTTTTCATCTTCAATGGCAAATGATCCAGAAACGTACCAACTTAAAGGAATACCAAAAAGATCTCTAACAGTGGACGGACCAACAAATGGTACGAATACATAAGACCCAGCCGGCACACCCCAATACCCTAATGTCTGTCCAAAGTCTTCATCATGGCGACTTAAGCCCATTCTGGTGGCAATATCAAATATACCTCCAATACCAATAGTAGTATTAATCAAAAATCTTAATGAATCTTGAGCAGCTAATTTTGGTTTGCCTTGAAGCAATTGATTTATAACAGTATCAATTTCTGCAATATTATAAAAAAAATTTGTTACTGAATCTTTTAAAAATAACGGTGTATATTCACTGTATATCTGAGCTGTGGGTTTTAACAAAACCTCATCCAAGGAATCAGATACATTAAAAACAACTCTATTTATATCCTCAAAAGGATCAGCATCGACATTCTTTTCTTCTTCTGCGATTATGAAGAAAGCAAATAATAGAAAGGGAATAAGTTTTTTCATTTTTGTAAAAGATTGTTGGGAAAGTATTTTTTTAGTTTATCTAACTGTTTCACTTCTTGATAAAATTCATTTCTCTTAATTCTTGGTAAAGAAAATAAAATATTGTCTTTTAATTCATCTTTAATTCTAACACTTTCTTCAATATTTCCAGATGAATCAACATTCTCTGACATATTTTCAACTATACCTAAACTCTCTACATTGAACTTTTTCATTAATGACTGAGTTCTTTTTAGGTCTGAAATACAAAATGTATCATCAACTGCTACCAATAAGGCTTTTTTTATATCAAGGTCATTCAAAATGGTTAAATAAGCATCTCCTGTGCCAGGTGGCATGTCTATCAGTAAGTAATCTAGATTGCCCCATCTTGTATTTAAATATAACTGCTTTATGGCTTTGCTTAAAACAGGTCCACGCCATATCGCAGCTTTATCTTGATCTAATACGTAGCTAATTGAGTTTATTAATAGGCCAGATGACTTTATAGGAACAAGCTTTTTGTCGATTGGGTCATGTTTAACCTTAATTTGATCCTCAGTAACTGGGAGCAACTCTGTTAAATTGGGACCGTAAATATCGGCATCCAGCAAGCCCACCTTATATCCTTTATTTTTTAAATAAGATGCAAGCATGAATGTAATTGATGTTTTACCTACGCCGCCTTTACCAGAAGCTATAGCTATTTTTTCCATAGACTCAAAAGTTAACATATAATTTCAAAACAAACATGAAGTATTTAGTAACTAGCGCCCTTCCCTATGCAAACGCTCCTTTGCATCTTGGGCATGTCCTTGAAATTGTTCAAACAGATACTTGGGTCAGACATAAAAACCTAACCGAACACGAAGCATTATATTTCTGTGCTAGTGATACACACGGTACGCCTATAATGCTAAAAGCAAAAGAATTAGGCATTAAGCCAGAAGAGTTAATTAATGATCTTCATACAAACCATAAAAATACTTTTGAAAAATTTAATATTAATCTTGCAAACTTTCATTCTACCCACACCCCTGAAAATCAACAGTTAACATCAGATATATTCAAAAGCGCTCAAGAAAAAGACTATATATACAAAAAAAATATTTCTCAGCTTTACGATGAAATAGAAGGAATATTTTTAGCAGACAGATTTATAAAAGGGTCCTGCCCTTCTTGCAAACAGGAGGAACAATATGGTGATGCCTGTGAAAAATGTGGTACAACGTATGATGCCCTGGAATTGATAGATCCTGTATCTGTACTATCAGGCTCAAAACCAATAATACGTGAATCAGAACATTATTTTTTTAAACTAAATAAACTATCAGAATATCTTAAATCTAAGGTTTCAGAAATATCCAATCAAAGCCCAATCAAATCGAAATTAAATGAATGGCTGGACAAAGAGTTAAGGGATTGGGATGTTTCAAGAGATGCGCCTTATTTTGGTTTTACAATACCTGGAGAAAAAGAAAAGTACATTTACGTTTGGATGGATGCTCCAGTTGGATACCTCGCCTCAATCAAACACTGGGCTCAATCACAAAAAATTAATTTTACAGAGCTCATGCATGAGCAAGATACTAAACTTGTTCACTTTATTGGAAAAGATATAGTTTATTTTCACTTACTTTTTTGGCCTGCAATGCTTAAAACTGCAGAAATTCATAATTTAGAAGAGGTATTTGTTCATGGTTTCTTAACAATAGAAGGTATGAAAATGTCTAAATCTAAGGGAAACTTTATTTTAGCTGACAAAGCATTAGATTTTGCAGATGCGGATTACTATAGATACTATCTAACATCAAAACTAAATACTGATATATCGGATATAGACTTTTCTGTAGATGATTTCATACAAAAAGTTAATAGTGATTTAATTGGCAAATATATAAATATTGCCAGCAGAACACAAAATTTCTTAGTGAAATTAAACGATTCAAAAATTGTTCCAAATAGTCTTTCAAAATCAAATGAGTTTAATGATATCTACCACAACATAATCGCTCAGATTGATACTAAAGAATACTCCAAAGCACTTAAAAACATTATGATGCTGGCAGACAAAGTTAATGCATATGTGTCTACCGAAGAACCATGGAACAAAGCTAAGCAAGGAAATGAAGCAGATTGTTTAAAAGTGTGTTCCGAAGCACTTAATGTTTTTAAAGATCTAACCATACTTATGCAATCATTCATACCGGGAATAGCTTCGAAAATTTTTCACATGTTAAATTTAGGTAAATTAGATTATTCAGATCTAAATACAGATAACATTACAACAGTACAAAAGTTTAAACCTTTCATTGGTAGACTTGAAAAAAATGAGTTTGAGGAGATATTAGATTAATGGATGAAATAAATATAGAAGACTTTGCCAAAGTTGATTTACGTATCGCAAAGGTCAAAACTGCGTTAGAAGTTCCTGAAGCAAATAAACTTATTAAATTAGTTTTAGATGTTGGGGATTTAGGTGAGAAGACAGTATTCGCAGGCATTAAACAAGCTTATACGTTAGAGGATCTGGAAGATAAGCTAGTAGTAGTCGTAAATAACCTTAAGCCAAGACAGATGAGTTTTGGGCTTTCTGAAGGTATGATTTTAGCTGCAGGACCAGGTGGAGAAGAAGTCTTTATGGTATCGCCTGACAGCGGTGCACAACCAGGCATGAGAGTTAAATGAAAACAGATATCTTAGTAATAGGCGCAGGGCCAGTTGGTCTGTTTACTGTTTTTGAGGCAGGTTTACTAGGATTAAAGTGTACCCTCATAGATAATCTAGATAAACCTGGTGGCCAATGTGCTGAACTGTACCCAGATAAACCTATATTTGATATACCTGGGGTACCTTTCCAAACAGCTCAAGAACATGTCGATGCTTTACTTAAACAAATAGAACCATTCGATTATGAGCTAGTGCTTAATGAACGCGTTGAAAGCATGAAAGAGGTTAATAGCGGATGGGAAGTCATCACTAATAACAATAATAAATTTGATTGTTCCAATGTTTTTATAGCAGCAGGCGCTGGTTCATTTGAACCGATCAAACCAAATTTAGATTGCAACTTTTCTAACCTAGAAAACAAAAAAATATTTTATTCAATTAAAGACAAAAATTTATTTAAGAATAAAAGGGTCGCAATATTTGGTGGTGGAGATAGCGCTCTTGATTGGACTGTTGAATTAGAAAAAATTGGAGCAAATGTATCGCTAATACACAGAAGAGATGCATTTAGGGGTGCTCCTGACACAGAAGCAACTGTTAGAGATTTACATAAACACAATAAAATTAAACTACTTACTCCATACATAATTAAAGATATTAAAGGTAGTGAAGACATAGAATGTATAACAATCTTTAATGCAGATACAAAAGAAGATTCAGAAATTGCAGCAGATTACATATTGTTTTTTTACGGGCTAAATAAAAAGCTTGGCCCTATTAATGATTGGTCATTAGAGCTAGCTGGCAATAAAATTAAAGTAAATACAGAAAATTTTGAAACTGATAGAGAAGGAATATTTGCTGTTGGTGATATAAATACTTACCCAGGGAAACTTAACTTAATACTATCAGGCTTCCATGAAACAACACTTGCAGTGCAAAAAGCATTTCAAAGAGTTAACCCAGGCGAAAGAGTTCCTTTTGGTTACACAACCTCTAGTACTAAATTACATGAAAAACTTGGTTTTTCTGATAACAAATAAATAAATAATAATCAGTTCAATTTCTAAATGAGAATCATTAGCAAAATACTATTTTTTCTTGATTTTTAGCGGCAAAGAACATATAAATTACTCATGCAAGGAAACGATCAAGTAATCAAACATCTCAATAAAATTTTATCTAACGAGCTTAGAGCTATTAATCAATATTTTCTACATTCAAGAATGTTATCAGATTGGGGATTAGATAAATTTGCCCAATACGAATACGCAGAATCAATGGATGAAATGAAACACGCTGACGTATTGATTCAAAGAATCCTTTTTCTAGAAGGACTGCCAAACATGAAATACCTTGGAAATGTATACATTGCGAAAGAGCCAATTGAGATTCTTCACAATGACTTGAAATTAGAGAACGAAGCAATTCCAGATCTAAGAGATGCTATTTTAGCTTGCGAAAAAGTTAATGACTTTGTTTCAAGAGACCTTCTCCATAAAATACTTGAGAGTGAAGAAGAACACGTAGATCATCTTGAAACACAATTAGACTTGCTCGATAAAGTCGGAAATGAAAATTTCCTTCAAACCCTTATTGCTTCAGTTTAAGGCCGCTAAGAGTTCTTCATTTTCGTGCAACTCAGATATGATATCGCACCCACCAACCAACTCTCCATTTACAAATAATTGTGGGAAAGTAGGCCAATCAGAAATTTTTGGTAGATTTGCTCTTACCTCAGGGAATTCTAAAACATCTATATAGCTAAACTCTATATCGTAACTGAATAATATCTGAGCAACTTTTGATGAAAAACCACATTGTGGTTGATAAGGGGAACCCTTCATAAAAAGAAGTACTTTATTGTCTGAGATTTGATCTTTTATATCTTTTATTACTTTATCCATATATTAAATCTATATATTGCTGAATTGTGTTTTTAAAACCCTGATTCAAAGATTCTGAAATAATAGCATGTCCTATTGATACTTCATCTATTAAGTCTAATTCAAGCAGTAGTGGAAGATTACCAATATCTAAATCATGTCCCGCGTTGATTCTCATATTTCTTTTTTTTGCCGTTTCAGATGTAAAGATGATCTGCTTTAATTCTCTTTCTATTAATTGAACATCATTGCTCTTCACTGCTTGTGCATACGGCCCTGTATATATTTCAATAGCATCAATTGAGTTGTTCTCGAGTTCATTAATATCAGTTCCAGCATTTATGAAAACACTGCATCTAGTGCAATCTTTTTTTAATGTATGAATATAATCGGCATTGTTTAAGTTGGAAATTTCCCATCCATGATCTGATGTAAGTTGATTTGTTGCGTCAGGCACCAGTGTTGCCTGAGTTGGATTAAATTCCTTTATTAAGGACATAAAGCCTTTATAGTTTTCTGATTTATTTTCTAATGGATTACCTTCAATATTGAACTCTTTGTTGTACTCATTTGTTAAGAATTGAATCTTAATAAGATCCTGATATGTAACATGCCTACTATCTGGTCTTGGGTGAACTGTAAGACCAAGGATATTTTCTTCTAAGGCTATGCGTGCATAATGCTCAATATCTGGATTATTGCCGCCTCTAGAGTTTCTCAGTAAGGCGATTTTATTTAAGTTTATACTTAGCTTCATATTAGTTAAGAAAAATACTACAAACATCATTATAATTTAAAAGTGCGCTTGTAGCTCAGCTGGATAGAGCGCTTG
>TARA_B100001093_G_scaffold150388_3_pt1 | contig 26112 bp, 27 predicted proteins | sample TARA_B100001093 | Tara Oceans TARA_B100001093 (sample SAMEA2623116) | marine metagenome | biome: marine biome (ENVO:00000447); feature: surface water layer (ENVO:00002042); material: "saline water (ENVO:00002010), including plankton (ENVO:xxxxxxxx)" | depth 5 m | reverse complement strand
CTATTTAGCATTTTTTATACACCTTGCAAGCTGGTTCAAATCGGTGTTATGTGACTATAACAAAGAATATTTTTAAAATATATATATAATTCTCTTTTAACTAATTTAAAGCATTCTTATTTAATCAAAAAAATGAAAAAAGTAATTCTTGCATACTCAGGTGGTCTTGATACTTCAGTAATTTTGAAGTGGCTTATTGAAGAGAAAGATTTGGAAGTCATTACTTATACGGCTGATATGGGTCAAGGCGACATACCAGAAAACTTAGAAGAAAGAGCTAAAAGTTTTGGGGCATCAAAAGTTATTATTGACGATCTTTCAGAAGAATTTGTATCAGAATATGTATTTCCTATGTTTCGATGCAATACGTTATTTGAAGGAGAGTATTTATTAGGAACAGCAATAGCTCGTCCGTTGATAGCAAAAAAATTAGTAGAGGTAGGTATTAAGGAAGGCACCAATATTATTTGTCATGGTGCGACAGGTAAAGGAAACGATCAAATTCGTTTTGAGATGGGTGCTCATGCATTAAATTCAAAAATAGAAGTTATAGCTCCTTGGAGAGAATGGGATATGAAATCTAGGACTGACTTAATGAATTACTGTGAAAAACATCAGATACCAATAGCAGCTGCCAAAGCAGAAGAACCACCTTTTTCTATGGATGAAAATCTATTACATATCTCATATGAGGGAGGAGTTTTAGAGGATCTAAATAATCCACCTCCGGAAAACATGTGGCTAAACGTAAAATCATTAGAAGACGCCGATGATAATGCTGAAAATATCAAAATCACCTTTGATAAAGGTAATCCAGTAGCTATTAATGAAGAAGAGCTTTCACCAGCTAAGATATTAAGCAAACTAAATAAATACGGATGTAACCACGGAATTGGTCGTATCGATATTGTTGAATCTAGAGTTACAGGAATGAAATCTCGAGGATGTTACGAAACTCCAGGAGGAACTATCTTATTAAAAGCTCGAAGAGCTATTGAATCTCTTTGCTTGTCAGGTAAAACTATCAAAACAAAAGATTCTTTGATTTCATCTTATGCAGCTTTGATTTATGAAGGTCTTTGGTGGAGTGATGAACGTATAAGGCTTCAAAATTTAATCGACGAAAGTTCCAAAGTCGTTTCAGGCTCAATTACTTTAAAACTTTTTAAAGGAAATATTATTCATCTTGGCAAAGAAAGTTTAAATTCACTTTATGACGAAACTAAGGCAAGTTTTGAAGAAGAGGGAGGTTTTAGCAATGATGATATGAAAAAACATATTAAAGATAATATTCTTAAATATAGTCCCAAAAAAAAATAAAATTAATGATAAAAATTAAACAAATATTTAAAACAACTATTCTAGTTACTTTTTTTGCTTTTTTTCTAGCTTTCACCATAGAGCCAATTTCCTATCTGATGGAAAAAATTCTTAAACTGTTTATCACTACAGACATATTAGGGACTTATATATGGATGGCTGTTTCTTTTTTTGTTTCAGCGCTTACATTCAGTTTTTTAATTTCGTTAATAGATCCAATCAAAACCTATTTTAAAAAACTTTATTAAATATCTAGAAGACTAATTTTATCGATGTCTTTAAGTTTTCTTGCCATGCTGATAATAGTTTTGTCCGGACCAGCATCATAAATAGTTTTTAAGTTATTTTTAACTAAATAGTCTAAGGACTCACGCCATCTTACTGTACTGCACAGTTGTTTGATTAAAGCTTGTTTAATTAGCAAAGTATCAGTAGTTGGATGAGCCAATACGTTTGGTATTACCGGAATAGAAGGAGTTTTAAAATCAATTTGATTCAATAGTTTAGCAAGTTCTTCTTGAGCATTTTCTAACAAAGAGCAATGCGACGGCACTGACATTTTTATTAGTTGTGTTTTAACTCTTCTAAAATCACTATGGTTTATATATTTAATACATTTTTTTATCGCTGAATTGGTTCCTGCAAGCACAGAAACTCCTTCTGCATTGTCAGTTGAAAAATCAATAATTTCACCTTTGTCCTGCAATGATTTAATCATGATATGTATTTCTGAAAGTGGCATATTTAAGATTACTAGCATTCCAGCTGATCCTTCAGGAACGGCTTCTTGCATTAATCTACCTCTTGCATTTACCAATCGAAGAGCATCTTTAAAATCAATACATTCAGCAAAGACAAGTGCTGAATATTCTCCTAAAGAGAGTCCTGCCGTAAATTCTATCTTCTTATCCGACAAGGCTGATCTTGCTATTGCAACGCTTGAGGCCAATATTGCAGGTTGAGCAAATTCTGTTAAATTGATCTTCTCTTCAGGACCTTTAGTGATTAGTTCTAGCAAGTCAAAATCTAAGACTTCTGATGCATATAAGATTAAATTTGTAATTTCTTTATTTGAATCTAATAGGTTTTCTAGCATACCTACTTTTTGAACGCCTTGACCTGGAAAAAGAAGCGCTTTCATATGTTCAATTATTAACTTTTAATTTTTCTTGAAGGCTTTTGTTAGATGTCGTATATCCAAAAGGCACTCTCTCACCAGGATTTAATCTTTTAAAGGCTTCTTGAACGGCGAGGGTTGTCTCATGGAAACCGCACAATATTAAATCTAATTTTCCTGGATAATCATTTATATCACCTACAGCAAAAATCCCTGATTTACTAGTTTCAAAGTTTTCAGTGTTAACAAGTATTTTATTATTTTTTAACTCAACGTCCCAATCTAGAATTGGACCAAGTTGTTTGTTTAATCCAAAAAAGAATAAAGCTTCATCGCAATTAATAGTTTCAATTTCTTTTGTTTCAAAATGCATCAAATTTACACCACTAAATTTATCATCCCCGTTTATATCCTTAATTACATATGGAACTTTGAGATCAATAGCTCCCGTAGAGACTAATTCACGCATCTTTTGTTCGGTATGTTGAGCTCCTCTGAAATCATCTCGTCTATGCACCAAGGAGATTTTTTTTGCTTTTTTTGCTAATTCTACTGACCAATCTAATGCGCTATCTCCGCCACCAAATATTACAATCTCTTTATTTGTATATTTTGAAATATCTTTAACTGCGTAATCGATCCCTTTACCTAAAAATTTATCTGGTTCCATTACAGGAGGTCGTCTTGATTCGAAAGAACCGGCACCCGCTGCAATAAAAATATTTTTAGTCTTAAATTCCTGATTATCGCTTGTGACTAATTTCCAAGAATTATCATCTAATTCTGATATTTCATTAACTCTTTGGTTGAGGTGGACTTTATAATCAAAAGGTTTTATTTGCTCTAAAAGAGAGTCTATATGTTCTTTACCAGTTTGGTTAGCAACACCCGGTATATCATAAATAGGTTTTTCTGGATAAAGCTCTATACATTGACCGCCGACCTTATCTAAATTATCAATAAGGTGACAGTTAAGACCAAGGAGACCAGCCTCAAAAACTGTAAACAAGCCTACTGGACCTGCACCAATAATCACTATGTCCGTTACTATCTTATTTGTCATAATTCCTCAACTAACTTTCATTCCTGGTTCTGCACCAACGTCAGGACCTATTATAAAAACACCTGAATCTTCATTGCTAGCAGCTAAAATCATTCCTTCCGAAATACCAAATCTCATTTCCCTTGGTTTGAGATTCGCAACACAGACCACAAGTTTTCCTAGTAAATCTTTGGGGTCATAGTGTTTTTTAATACCAGCAAAAACCTGCTTTTTACCTTCAGGCCCTAAGTCTAAGATTAACTTAATCAATTTGTCAGCTTCTTCTAAAGGTTCTGCAACTTTTACTTTTGCAACTCTAAGATTTAATTTCAAAAAATCTTTTATATCTATTTCATCCATTTGTACTTGCCTCTATTACTCTTAAGATTTCTTCATCCTCAACTCTAATAATCAATGGCTTGAAAGATTCAATTTTATGATTTACAAGAATATTTTTAATATTAATGATTGATTCATTGCATTTTAAGTAATTTTTTATCTTCAGGGACGTTTCGGGAATAACCGGTTCTAAGTATAGATTCAAAATTCTAAATAAATTGATTGCTGTTGAAGATATAGTGTGGACTCTTTCTTTACTAGCAACATCTTTGTTCAGAACCCATGGTTCATTTTTATCTACATATTGATTGGCTTCATCAGCTAAAGACATAATTTCTTTTAGTGCTTTTGAATAATTTCTATTTAGAAAAAGATTAAAAATATCATCTTTTTTAGAGATAAATTTTGCAATAATATCTTCATCAAGGGTTGATGATAATTTATTATCAAATTGTTTTAAGAAGCCTTGACTACGGCTAGCAATATTAATAAATTTGCCAACCAAATCAGTATTAACTTTTTTTTGAAAATCTTTAAGATCTAGATCTAAATCATCGATTCCATCAGAAAGCTTTGATGCTAAGAAATATCTCATATAGTCAGGCTTTAATATTTTTAAGTAATCTTCTATCAATAAAAAATTACCTTTTGATTTTGACATTTTTTTTCCATTAAGAGTCATAAAGCCATGAACAAAAACATTATTTGGTTTTTTAAAGTCTGATGCATGCAGAAGAGCAGGCCAAAAAAGAGTATGGAAGTTTAGAATGTCTTTACCGATAAAATGATAGATTTCAGTTTTACTTTTTTCACTCCATAGTTTATCTGTATTTTGTTTTTTTCCTGAATTAGATAAATAATTATCTAAACTTGCAATATATCCAATAGGAGCGTCCAACCAGACGTAAAAATATTTATCAGAATAACCCGGAATTTTGAATCCAAAGTAGGGATCATCTCTACTTATATCCCAAGGTCGTAAACCGTCTTTAAACCATTCCTTTAGTTTATTTTTAACAGCACTCTGTAAATCTGTTGTTTCAATCCAAGAAGAAATTTCACTTTGGAGTTTAGATAAATCAAAAAATAAATGTTCACTTTCTCTAATAATTGGAGCATCACCACTTAATATAGAAATAGGGTCTATTAATTCAGTAGCTTCGTATTTGGCACCACAATTATCGCAATTATCACCATATTGATTAATAGAACCGCATTTTGGGCATGTGCCTTGAACATATCTATCTGAAAGAAATAATCCTTTTGAATCATCATATAACTGCTCTATATTTTTCTTAATAATAAGTCCTTTTTTATCTGCTCTTTTGAAAATTAATTCACTATATTTTTTATTTTCATCACTATGAGTAGTGTGGTAGTTGTCATGATTAATATTAAATGCTTTTAGGGTTTTTTCATGATCTTCAGTTATTTTTTTTATTAACTCTTCTGGGCTAATTTTTTCTTGATCAGCTTTAAGCATTATTGGAGTGCCATGTGCATCACTTGCACAAATATAAATACAATCATTTTCAAGAAGTTTGTTAGCTCTAACCCAAATATCAGTTTGCACATGTTCCAATAAATGGCCAAAATGCAATGGTCCATTCGCATAAGGAAGGGCAGAAGTAACTATTAATTGTTTAGACATATTTCAGAAAGGTATTGTAATGGCAAAAAGTTTTTTTATCAGAATTCGTTTTTATTTATTTAATATGATTTTATGTATTTTTTTTATGAGTTGCACAACTACTCAGATAGAAATTACTGAACCAAGCGATCCTTGGGAAAGATCAAATAGATCTGTTCACGCTTTTAATAGTTCCTTGGATGATTGGTTTTTAAAACCGGTAGCAGAAACTTATGATTTCATTACTCCAAATTTTATTCAAACAGGAATATCGAATATTTTTAGTAATATTGGTTCGATTAGTTCTTCTTTAAATAATCTTTTTCAAGGAAAATTAGTCGGTTTTTCAACTGAGTTATCAAGAGTTGTTATCAATAGTACATTGGGAATATATGGGCTGTTTGATGTAGCTTCTCAATTTGGTATAAAACCTGATAGAGAAGACATGGGGCAAACTTTAGGATATTGGGGAGTATCTTCAGGTCCTTATATGGTCGTTCCATTTTATGGGCCCACTACTGTAAGAGATTTTTCATCAATTGCACCTGAGATTTACATCTCTCCAAGAATACCTGATGATATTTCAGCTAGATTAGCAGCAGCTTCTTTAAATGTTATTAATATTAGATCAAGTCTCTTAAACGTCTCAGATTTAAGAGGTAACGATCAGTATAGTTTTTATAGGGATGCCTATTTGCAAAGAAGAGAATACGAGATTTCAGATGGAAAATTAGACGAGTCTTTATTCGAAGATGACTTTGACTAATCTATAAAAGAGCCATATACCATTGTTTGCATTTGAGGTCGCAACGGAAATGCATCACTTGGAATGAATTGAGTCATAAAAATTCCCAAAAGGTCTTCTTTTGGATCTACCCAGAAGTATGTAGACGCCATGCCTCCCCAATTAAAACTACCAGTGCTTAAAGGATTTTGACTGGCTGCTGGATCAGTCGTTACAGCCATGCTGAGACCATAACCCATTCCATTGTACCTAACTTCACTAAATCCTCCTGAAGATCCCATATCCGCCATAGTTTTGTTGTTAGGTAAATGATTTAAAGTCATCAGTTCAACAGTTTTTCGCGAAAGAATTCTAGATCCATTATATTCGCCACCATTTAATAGCATTTGCAGAAATTTGTAGTAGTCAAGAGCAGTGCTTATTAAACCGCTCCCTCCGCCATTAAAATCTCTAGGAGCAGAATATCTACTCTTAGCATCTCCTGGATCATGCACAGTTATTTTTTTATTTATATCTCTGTGATAACAAACAGCTAAATTTTTAAGGTTTTCTTCTGGAACATAAAAACCAGTATTATTCATTTCAAGAGGTTTAAATATATTTTCTTCAAAGTATTCATCTATCTTCTTTCCAGACATAACTTCCACTAATCTTGCACAGACATCTATAGAAACGCTATATAACCATTGCTCACCCGGACTAAACTCTAAAGGTAAAGAAGCTATCCTCTTGCAGAACTCTTCTAAATCTATTTTTTCTTTTGCAACTAACGAAGCGGTAGGGTCTGAGATATTAAAGGCTTTTCTATAAGCCTCATCAACGTGAGATTTATAATTAATACTGTAACTTAGTCCGGAAGTATGAGTAAGAAGATCCCTAACGAGTATTTCTCTCTTAACAGGTTCTGTTATGAACATCGGAAAACTTCCAGAAATGTAAACCTGTTGATTCTTAAATTCAGGAAGAAACTTTGATACTGGATCTGATAATTGAAAAAGTCCCTGTTCAAACAATTGCATCAATGCAACGCCAGTTACCGGCTTGGTCATTGAGTATATTCTAAAAAGAGTATCTTCGTTTATTGGTAAGTTTTTTTCTATATCTCTATTGCCTTGAGAATGGAAATGAGCGATTTCTCCTTTTCTAGCGATTAGAGTTTGAGTGCCTGCAAGTTTATTTAAACCAATATATTTATTCATCAACATGTCGTCAAAAGATTTAAGACGAACTGCTGAAAGACCAACTGATTCAGGTTTAACTATTTTCATTTTTTGCTATTTGTTTGCATTTTATAAAATCATCATGGGAAATATATATAAGATCAGAAACTTTTCTAATTACGTATTCTTCATATTTGTCTATGTTTCCATCTGCATAGGCTATTTCCCACATTGATGTAATTAACTTTTGCTTGTCTGCGAACTCATACTCATCATTGATTGTTCTTGTGAATTCATAAAGTGAAGTAGAAGATTCCTGATCTTGTGAAGCTTGAGCTATTAATTTATCAATTTCATCATTGTTAGATTGAAATTTATTTATTAAAACCTTTTTGAGCTGATTAATCTCAGTTGAATCCATAATATTATCAGCAAGGCTTACTTCTACCATTAGAGAAATGGCTGCAGATAAAACTGGATCAAATGATTTCGTTTCTTCGACTTCTTCGCTGTTTTTTTTAAAAATATTTTTTATAAAATTTATCATGCTACTTTGCTATAATTGTTGTCTAGTAAAGAAATTATTTCATTTTTAGCTTTCTTAAAATAATTAAAATTAGAAAGTAAAATTCTGATTCTCCTAGCATCTTTAAGTCCACTATATAGACCATGCATATGAATTAATCCTCGTTTAATTTCACTTTTATTATTAAGAGTATCAAAATAGTTAAACATGTTTTCAGTTATTTCCTTTAAAGACTTATTCATGTCATCTGATTCATAGAAGGTTGAATCTATTTTTTGGAGTATTCTAGGGTTCGAATAAGCTTCTCTTCCCAACATAATGCCATCAAGTTTAGCAAAATCCTTTTTTGCTTTTTCTATGTTTTTAATACCTCCGTTAACAATTATTTCTAAATCTTGAAAATCTTCTTTTAATTTAATAACTCGCTCATAATTTAAAGGCGGGATTTCTCTATTATCCTTAGGAGATAGCTTATCTAGAATAGCTTTTCTCGCATGAACATAAAATACTTTAACTTTACATTCTGAAATTGTAGAAACAAATTTATCTAATGAATCATGAATATCTCCATCATTAATACCAAGTCTTATTTTAACTGTAATAGGTTTATTGGAGCTTTCTGTCATAGCCATAAGACAGTCTCTTACTAACTCAGGCTGAGCCATTAAAGCAGCTCCAAAATTACCACTTTTTACTTTTGGACTCGGACAACCAAGGTTTAGATTTATCTCATCATAAGAAAACTCTTTTACTTGAAAACAAACTTTAGATAAAGCTTCTGGATCGTTTCCACCTAATTGCAATACCAAAGGTTTTTGTATACCTGTATATTCGTGCAACTTATTTTTATTTCCATAAAGAATTGCGTTTGTATGAATCATTTCAGTAAATAGAACAGATTTAGATGAAAGTTGTCTCGCTAAAAACCTATATTGACTATCAGTTTTAGCCATCATTGGCGCTACACAAAATTTTCTATTCATTTTTACAAAAAATATACAACTGATAAAAGGCCAATAACTGTCAATGTAAATGTGTAAGGAAGAGCCATTTTTACCATTCTCATATAAGAAAGACCTATTAAAGGAGCTATTGAACTTGTTAATAGAAATAAAAATGCTGCCTGCCCATTTGGCGTCGCAACACTTGGAAGATTTGTTCCAGTATTTATTGCAATTGCTAGCAAATCAAATTGATCTCTAGAAATTTGACCTGTATCGAAAGCTTCTTTTACTTCACTTATATATATAGTGGCGACAAAAACATTATCGCTTATCATTGATAGAACACCGTTTGCTAAAAAAAACATAGGAACCTGAAGTTCGGTGCTCAGTGATAAAACAAAAGTTATCACTGGCGAAAATAAATGTTGATCATGAATAACGGCAACAATAACGAAAAAAACAACCAATAAGGCTGTAAAGGGGAGGGCTTCTTCAAAAGCTTTTCCTATTTTATGTTCTTCAATAATTCCATTAAAAGCGGTTAGTAAAACAATAACCATTAGCCCTATCAATCCTACAGAAGCAACGTTAAAAGCTAATGCTAATATAAGTACCAAGACAACTAAAAATTGAATCAATAGCTTAGTCTTTTGTTCAGAAGTCCTTTTTCTGTCTTCTTCTGCTCCGTAAGCTTCAATAATAGATCTAACATTTACTGGAAGTTCTGCTCCATAACCCAGTACTTTAAATTTTTCTATTAAGAAGCATGTTATTAAGCCAAAAATAAAAACAGGAAGAGAGATAGGTAACATTTGAATGAAAAATTCTATAAAGTCCCATCCTGCTACTGATCCTATAAGCAAATTTTGTGGTTCTCCCACTATCGTGCTCACACCTCCAAGAGCTGTTCCTACTGCCCCATGCATAAGTAGATTCCTTAGGAAACTCTGAAATTCCTCCTTTTCTTGCGGATTAGAAATAACGTCTAGATCATTTGATTCAGTTTCTTGATACAAAGCATAAAAACCTACTGCAACAGCTATAAGAACTGCTGTAACAGTAAGAGCATCTAAAAAAGCAGAAAGAACAGCAGCGCTAATCATAAACAACAAGGAAAGGAGTTTTTTATTTCTTATATTTATCAAAAGTTTTGTAAAAATAAATAATAGGAAATCTTTCATAAAGTATATTCCTGCAACCATAAAAACTAGAAGCAAAATTACTTTGAGATTCAAAGCCACTTCATGATAAATATTTTTAGTATTGGTGAGACCCATCAAAACGGTCTCTATTGCTATTAGTCCGCCCGGTTGAAGAGGGTAGCATTTTAAAGCCATTGCTAATGTGAAAATGAATTGACCCAAAACAATCCAACCCAGAATAAAACCAGCTTCTAGATTAAGAAGGTTTAAAAAGGTGTATATAATTGGATTTGAAAATAGAAAAAAAATAATTAAATTTTTGTACCACTTTGGAGCTATTCCTAAAAAATTGTTATATAAATTTAAAATCATGGAGATAATGCCTTGTTTAATTTCAAGCCTGCTAATTTTATTGAAAAAGAGCCCGAAGAGTCAAAATTCTTTGTAATAAATAATGACACTTTTCTTGCTTTTAGTAACGAGCAGTTTCTGAGGCCTTTAACAAGTGATGAGCTTAAATGGTCAGGACTAGATGTCAACGAAAAACATTTTTTAGGGTACTTAAATGATACCCCTTGTTTCGTAGTTTCTGTAGATCAAAAAGAATCAACTTTAGAAAATTCTGAATTTTTAAATCTTAGATCTATGCTAGGTAGAATGCCTGATAATTTATTTGAAGTTATTTCAAGAAGCATCCAAATAATTAATTGGTCTAATTCTCATAAATATTGCGGCTCTTGCGGAGAAGCAATGAAACAAGATACTAAAGAAAGGTCTATGATTTGTGATAGCTGTAATGCTCAACCTGTTTATCCAAGAATATCTCCTTGCGTGATAACTTTGGTTCATAAAAAAGAAGAAATTCTATTAGCTCATAATGTTAATTTTCCAGATAACTTTTTTAGCACTTTGGCAGGTTTTATTGAGCCTGGAGAATCTGTAGAAAATGCTTTAAAAAGAGAAGTACATGAAGAGGTTGGGGTAAATGTTAAAAATATAAAATATTTTGGAAGTCAGGCTTGGCCTTTTCCAAGCCAACTTATGCTTGGGTATTATGCTGAATTTGATTCAGGTGAAATAGTTCCAGACAAAGAAGAAATAGATATAGCCGATTGGTTTAAAATAGATAATCTTCCTAATGTTCCCCCATACAATATTTCTATATCAGGAATGTTAATTGAAAATTACATTAAGAACTTTAAGAACTTTAAGTAGTTTTATTTCTCGGATCATTAGAAGCTCTTTGGCCTGGATTAATTTTCTTTATAGTTTTTTCTTTCGCTTTTTCAGGCTCCGCAACTGCACCTTGCTTCCCTATATTATCTACTTTTGGTCTACTAAGTTTTTTTGGTTTAACCGCTTCTCCTTTTACAGTATTATCAATATTCAATTCTTCATTGTCTGCTTTTTTTGGAAGATTTTTAGTTTTCTTAGGAATAGATTTTTTAACTGGAGTCTTTTTAATCTCTGAGCCCTTGGTTTCTTCTTTCTTAACTTCTTGTTTAGGTCTGGATAGTTTTTTTGGAGCCTTAGATTTTGCTTCATTTTTAACTTCTTCAATTTTCTTTTTAGGACTGATTGGCTTTTTTTGATTCTTATTGTTTTTTTGAAAATCTTTTTTATCCATTTTTTTTGATGAATTATTATTTTTTCCGTCTTTATTTCTATTTGGAGCAGTTTTTTTAGTGCTTTTCTTAAAGTTTTTTGGTGGGTTTTTAACTTTTGATTTTTTTGGCTTTGACGTTGTTAAGATATTTACAATCTTAGATAAAATTCCTTTTTTTGGTCTAGCTGAAGGCATTATTTTAACTACAGCTTTTTCTTTGACAGGAGCAGATCTAGTTTTTTTCTCAAATTGCTCAGCTGCTGAAATCGATGATCTGCTTTTATCAGGATCAACAACTTTTCCATCTTTAATTCTTAAAACTTCAAACCTTGAATCTGGTCTGGTTGCATCAGAGATAATAACTACTTTGGTGTTTGAACGTGCCTCTATATCATTTAATCGAATTCTTCTTTCATTTAAAAGAAGAGATGACATATCTGGAGAGACAATAGCTCTAACTTCATTCGTGTTGGGTTTGCTAGTCTCTTCTTCTACCAATCTTAAAACAGATGTAGAAAGAGTACTAACATCTTGAGTCCAACGTTCGGTTAAAGATGATCTGAGTCTTTGTCTCGAAAGTTCTAGTAATCCAAATCTAGAAATTCTACCAACTTGAACTCTTGCTCTATCATTAGCCAAAGCTTTTCGCATTTCTTCTTCAACAGCTCTTTTATTTTCTAATCGCATCATATCGATAAAATCAATTACAACTAATCCGCCAATATCTCTAAGCCTAAACTGTCTGGCAACTTCTCTACAGGCCTCTAAATTAGTGTTTCTAGCTGTTTCCTCAATATCTTTTCCAGACGTAGCTTTAGAAGAATTAATATCAATTGCAACTAAAGCTTCAGTATCGTCTATTACAATAGCTCCTCCAGATTCAAGTCTAACTTCTCTTTGATAAGCAGTTTCTATTTGAGATTCAATTTGATACCTAGTAAATAGAGGAAGAGTATTTTCGTATCTATTGAGCATTTTAATTTGATCAGGCATAACTCTTTCAACAAATTCTTCAGCTTGATCAAAAGCTTCTTTAGTGTCAATCCAGATTTCTTCTATATCTTCCTTTAAATAGTCTCTTAAAGTTCTAATGATAATGTCATCTTCTTTATAAATTAAAAAGGGTGCCTGTTTTAAAACGTTAGCCTCAGTAATTGCGTCCCAAACGCTCAATAAATACTCAAGATCCCATTTAAGCTCATCTGGATCTTTTCCTTCTCCAGCAGTTCTCACTATCACGCCCATTTCTTCAGGAGCATTCAAAGCTTCTACTGTGGATTTTAATTTTTCTCTTTCAGAAGCATCTAATCTTCTTGATATTCCAGAAGCTTTCGGGTTGTTGGGCATTAAAACTAGAAATCTTCCCGCTAAGCTAATTATTGAAGTAAGAGCAGCACCTTTATTGCCTCTTTCTTCTTTTTCAACTTGAATTATTATTTCTTGGTCTTTAGTGAGACAGTCTTTGATAGAAATTCTTTCATTATTTTTTCTATTTTTTGGTAAGTATTGAGGAGCTATTTCTTTAAATGGTAAGAAACCATGTTTTTCAGCTCCATAATCTATAAAAGCAGCTCCCAAACTAGGCTCTATTCTGCTTACTTTTCCCTTATAAATATTTCCCTTTCTTCTAACTTCTGCAATATTCTCTATATCTAAGTCATATAAAGAATTACCCTCCGTTATAGCTATTCTTAATTCTTCTGGTTGAGTTGCATTGATAAGCATCCTTTTCATGGATATCTCCTATTGATGCTTTATAAATGATTGGTTTGAGAATTCAAATTCTCTTCAAAGGGGTTTCAAGTTTAGGTTTTACGCCTTTGCTACCTATTTTGAAACTTTAAATCTTATAAATAAAGCTTGTTTTTAAATAATCAAAATTGAGTTAAATGCGTCTTATTTTCTATTTTCGCGCCTCAAAAATGAAAGAATAGGTAGTTTATATGTCATAAATGTATAGAATTCAAATTTTTTTATAATTAAGCATGTTAGAAAATGTTCAAAAAGTAGAGATTCAGGAAAGTCATGAAGGTCAAAGATTAGATAATTTTCTTATAAATTACCTTAAAGGAGTTCCCAAATCTAAAATATATTCGATAATTAGAAAGGGCGAAGTAAGAGTAAATAGCTCTAGAAAAAAAGCGAAATATAAATTAAATGTAAAAGATCTAGTTAGGATTCCACCAATACGAATATCAGCTTCGAAAGACAAAATAGCTCCTAGGGGTATGATAGATTTGATCAAAGAAAATATTATATCGGAGAATGATTACTACATAGCAATTAATAAGCCTATTGGAATTGCTTCTCATGGAGGAAGCGGGATATCTATCGGTTTAATTGAAGCGATTAGAAACTTTGGTCCTGAATATAGGGATTGCAAACTAGTTCATAGATTAGATAAAAGCACCTCAGGATGTCAGTTAATAGCCAAAAAACAACAATTTTTAAAAAAATGTAATGAATACATAAGAGATGGAAAAGTTATAAAAAGATACACGGCTATCGTTTTAAATGAGTGGCCAGAGGAAATAAGAAAAATAACTAGTAATTTATCAAAGGATATATTAATTTCTGGGGAAAGAATGGTGAAGGAATCCTCAGCTGGAAAACAATCTATCACAGAGTTTAAGATAAAAAAGAAAAGTAAAAAATTTACAAAACTTGAGTGCAATTTAATTACCGGAAGAACCCATCAAATTAGAGTCCATACTTCAAATCAGGGAAATCCTATAGTTGGAGATGACAAATATGGAAATAAAGAAATAAATAAATTTATAAAAAAAATTGGCTTAGAAAGGATGTACTTGCATTCAAATACCCTTATAATTCCTGATCTTAAAATTAGTTTGGAAGCTGAAGAGCCAGTAGAATTTAAAAAATTAATAAAAATTAGTGATTCTGAGTTGAATTTACCCTAGAATCCATTTCATAATATTATGGCAGTACAAAAAAGCAAGGTATCAAGATCAAGAAGAGGAGCGAGAAGGTCTCATAACGCTCTAAAAACTCCTGCTCTTTCTACCGATCCCACTACAGGTGAGAGACATTTGCGTCATCACATGACAGACGACGGTTTTTACAAGGGCAAAAAAGTTATGGAAGTAAAAGTTAAAGAGAAAGCCCCTATAACTGAATAGCTTCGTGTTTCAAAAAAAGGTTTTAGTTACCGGCGCGTCTAGAGGAATTGGCAAATCAATTATTGAAAGTTTTTTTAGTGAAGACTCTATTCTTATTGGAACAGCTACCTCGGAAGCAGGAATAAAAAGCATCTTAGAAAACTTCTCCAATGCTGGTGTAACTGGAAAGGCATATCTTCTAGATCTTAATGAAGATGAATCAATAAAGTCATTTATAGAAAATCTTAAAAAAGATGATATGAATCCAGATGTTTTGATAAATAATGCTGGTATAACCAAAGATAATTTGATGTTGAGAATGTCCGAAGATGATTGGAATGATGTTATTAATATTCATCTCTCTGGGCAGTTCAAATTAATGAAAGCTTTTGTAAGAAATATGTTAAAAAATCGTTGGGGAAGGATTATTAATATTTCATCTGCCGCCGCTGCAATTGGAAATAAAGGTCAGGCTAACTACGTAGCAGCCAAAGCTGGAATAGAAGCTATGTCCAAGTCTTTAGCTAGAGAAGTCGGCATAAAAAATATCACTGTAAATTGCATAGCGCCAGGATTTATCGAAACTGACATGACTAAAGACTTAGACAGTGACTATATAAAAACTATTCAGTCAGGAATCCCGCTTGAAAGATTAGGAAAGCCAGAGGAAGTTGCGAGTTTAGTAAAATATATTTCATCAGACGATGCAAATTATATTACTGGACAAACAATACATATTAATGGTGGGCTATATATGTAAAAAATAGAATCTAAAAGATTTTTTTTTAGATTCGTATATAATGCATTTGATAATTTTTATGAGGTTCATATGAGCAGCACAGAAGATAGAGTACGCAGAATTGTTTGCGAACAACTTGGAGTAGGAGAAGAGGAGGTTACATCTAGCGCATCTTTTATTGATGATCTAGGCGCTGATTCTTTGGATACAGTGGAATTAGTTATGGCTTTCGAGGAAGAGTTTGAAATAGAAATTCCTGATGAAGAAGCTGAAAAAATTGCTACTGTCAAAAACGCTGTCGATTATATCGACTCATCATCCTAAATTCTTTATTAGACTAAATGGCTAAAGGAAGGCGAGTAGTAGTTACTGGCCTCGGGACTGTTTCTCCCGTGGGTAATTCTATTAACGAATCTTGGTCAAATCTAAAACTTGGTGTAAGCGGCGCCGAACTCATTACTAAATTCAATACTGAAAATTACGCTACAAAATTTGGAGCAACGGTCAAAAAATTTGACGAAATGGACTGTTTGGATAAAAAGGAGAGAAGAAGAACTGATTTATTTATTCAATTTGCTTTAGCCGCTTGCAATGAGGCCATAGAGGATTCTCAGATAATGGATGCGAATATTAATATGGAAAGAATCGGAGTTTCTGTTAGTTCAGGTATTGGTGGATTAGAGACAATTGAAGAAAATGCAATTATCTTAAAAGAAAAAGGCCCCAAGAGAATCTCTCCTTTTTTTGTTCCTGGTTCTATTATAAATATGGCTTCTGGAAACATTGCTATTAAATATGGATTTAGAGGGCCTAATTTATCTATGGTATCCGCATGTTCAAGTGGCGGTCACAGTATAGGTTTATCAGCTAGAAGTATTGCTTATGGAGATGCTGATGTAATGATATCTGGTGGCGCTGAGGCTGCAATGTCTCCATTGGGAATGGCAGGATTTAACGCAGCTAAAGCGCTCTCTACAAGAAATGATTCTCCTCAAGAAGCTAGCAGACCTTGGGATAAAGGAAGAGATGGCTTTGTCCTTGGCGAAGGAGCCGGAGTTTTAGTATTAGAAGAATTAGAATCAGCAATAAAAAGATCAGCAAAGATTTATGCTGAAGTAATTGGATTTGGAATGAGTGATGATGCATTTCACATAACTGCTCCAGCAGAAGATGGAATAGGAGCAAAACTTGCAATGACAAATGCATTAAAAGATAGCGAAGTAAATATTTCAGATATAGATCATATAAATGCTCATGGAACTTCAACGCCATTAGGAGACATTATTGAGTCTCAAGCAATTAGAGATATTTTTAAAGATAAAGCAGATTATATTTTGGTTAGCTCCACAAAATCCATGACGGGTCATTTGCTTGGTGCTGCAGGAGCTGTTGAATCTATTTATAGTATTTTAGCCATACAGGATGGCATTGTGCCTCCAACAATTAATTTAATAGAACCAGATAATGAAGCCAGATTAAATTTAGTAGCTAACAAAGCACAGGAACATAACTTGAACATTGTTATGAATAATACTTTTGGATTTGGGGGTACAAACGTATCTTTAATTTTTAAAAAGATTTGACTGGTGCGTTACCTCATAACATTATTTATTTTTATATTTTCAATATTAAGTTCCATAATAATATTCAAAGAAGTAAATATAGATAAAAGTTTCTTTCTATATGTGGAAAAAGGAGATAGCTTTTATAAAATTAAAAATGAATTAAAAAAATCTAATATAGAATTTCCATCTATTATCAATTTATTTTTCCTTATTAATAAGTTTGATCAATCTCTAAGAATTGGCGAATACGAAATTTCTCCGGGTGATAGTATTTTTTCTATTACATTTAAATTAATAAAAGGAAATATTTTTTATCATTCTTTTCACATACCAGAAGGTTCAGTAGTTAAAGATTTTTTAAACGAATCTGAGTTAAAAGCTTTTTGCAAATTCAAAGGTTTAGATAATTGTAATCTTGAAGGTTTCTTTCATCCAAATACATACTTATATGAAAAAAATGATGATCTAAATATTTTATTGAACAAAGCTTTTAATAAGCAAATTGAAATAGCTTCATCAAATCTAAATATTGCCAATAAGGAGCTGCCTATTAAAAATATAAAACAATTATTGATATTGGCTTCTATATTAGAGAAAGAATCTTGCGATGAAGAAAGACCTAAAATTTCTGGGGTCATTTATAATAGATTAAATAAAAATATGAGATTACAAATAGACTCAACTGTTATTTATGGAATTAAAAACTTTAATGGAAATTTAACTAAAAAAGATTTGAAGAAAAACACTCCATTTAATACTTACACAAATCATGGATTGCCACCGTCCCCAATCTCCTTACCATCGCTAAGTTCAATAATTTCTGCTGCACATCCTGCAAAACATGACTATTTATTTTTTGTTAGCAAAGGGCCATGTCAGCATGAATTTTCAGAAAGTTACGATCAACACCTTGAAGCTGTAAAAAAATATCAATTAAACTAAAAAAAATGTTCATTACTTTAGAAGGCATCGAAGGATCGGGAAAATCCACGTTAATTAAAAATATAAATAGTTATTTTTTAGGCTTAAATAAAAAAATAATCATTACAAGAGAACCAGGCGCTACTTTAATAGGACAAAAAATAAGAGACTTACTTTTATCTCCAGAAAGTGAAATTAGTTCGAAGACAGAGCTTTTATTGATGCTTGCTGATAGAGAACAACATATAAACAAGTTAATAGTTCCTAATTTAAAATTAAATAATATAGTTATTTCTGATAGATATTTTGACTCAACTATCGCTTATCAGGGAGGGGGCAGAGGATTAGATACAAGTATGATAAAAATGTTAATTTCATCTCTTCAAATGCCAATTCCAGATCTAACTTTTCTTATCGACATACCCGTCAAGGTAGGATTGTTAAGAGCTAAAAAAAGATCACATCTTGATAGATTTGAGAATGAAGAAATTCAATTTCATGAAAGAGTCAAAAGTTCGTATTATAAAATTGCAAAAGAAAATTCTCAAAGAATAAAAATAATTAATGGAGAGCAAACAGAAGAAAAACTCTTTGAAGATGTCTTAAAAATAATAAATAGTAATCTGAAGAATGGAGAATAAAAATTTTAATCCTTGGTTTGTAGATTACGTTAAACATTTTAAAAAAGAATCAATGGCTCATGCTCAATTGGTATCTGGAAAAAAAGGCATTGGCAAATATAAATTTGTAGAAACTCTTGCGCAATCCATACTATGCATAGCAACCGATGAATTATTTCAGCCCTGCGGTCATTGCATTTCGTGTAAAACTTTTAACTCAAAATCAAATCCAGATTATCATCTCATTAAGCCAGAAAAAGACGGAGGAATAATAAAAATAGGTCAATTAAGAGGAGATTCAAAAAAAGATGGTGATGAAAAAGGAATCATCAAGATAGCATTTGAAACACCTTTATTATGCAGTTCCAAAATAATTGTTATAGATGAAGCAGATGGGATGAATATGGAGGCTCAAAATTTAATATTAAAAACTCTAGAAGAGCCTTCTAAAGACACTTTCATTTTTTTAATCTCGTCCAAACCTTTTTCTTTAAAAGCAACTTTAATTAGCAGACTAAACCATACATTGGTATCTAATCCTTCAAAAAAATCCATCGACCAATGGGTTAATTCAAATAATTTGAATCTTAAAGAGGAAGATAAAAAAATATTAAAATATATGGATTTAAATTATATTTCTGATGATGCTTTGCAAAATGAACAAAATCAAATTAATAATTTTTCTGATGATTTGAATCAGTCAATTTCTGCAAAACAAATAGAAAAAATTGCTAACAACTGGGATGATGAATTTCTCCTTAAGAGACTAACCTGGTTTGAAGAAATTATTTTAAATGCTATTTACGTCCAGTTAGAAGTAGATGTAGAAATTCCAGATTTTTTTTCATCGAATGTAAACTATTTATCAAAAAATAAAACCTTAGTTGATCTGTTTGAATATAGTAAATCTATTAAAGAATATATAGCTGATCTTTCTAACGGTATTAATTTAAATAATAAAATTCAAATAAAATCTTTGATGTCTAGATTTTGAAATTTTTAAGACAAGACTAAAATATAAGACTTCCTGTCTTTAGAATGATTAAATAATAAACATGAAATTAATTTATTTATTCTTAAGTTTTATCTTAATATCAAATAATATAATCGCTAAAGAAAAATCATATTCTTTAGAAGTTATTGCTGATAACTTGGATCATCCATGGAGCGCAGTATCTCTTCCTAATGGAGATATTTTGGTCACAGAACTGCCGGGCAATATTAAATTAATCCCTGCTGATGGAACTGAAATTATCTCCATTAAGAATGTTCCCAAAGTACTTTATGCTGGGCAGGGCGGATTATCTGATATAGCTCTTCACCCTGAATATAATAAAAATGGTTGGATATATTTTTCCTATTCCTATTATTCAAATGAACAGACTAAATCAAATACCTTGTTCGTCGATCGAGCAAAAATTACAAATAACTCTCTTGTTGATAGAGAGAATATTTTTAAGGCAAAAGCTGATAGAAAACCACCAGTCCATTTTGGCGCTAAATTACTCTTTTTAAAGGATCATTCTCTTTTAATAACCAGTGGAGATGGTTTTGATTATCGAGAACAAGCACAAAAATTAGATAATCATTTCGGCAAGATTGTCAGAGTCTTAGATGATGGAAAAATTCCACAAGATAATCCTTTTGTTAATACTCCAAATGCATTGCCAGATATTTGGGCTTATGGAGTAAGAAATCCTCAAGGATTATATGTAAATAAAAAACAAGAAGTTTTTGAAAATGAACATGGTCCAAGAGGAGGAGATGAGCTTAATATAATTAATCCTGGACTAAATTATGGTTGGCCTGCTATCACTTATGGAATAGATTATTCAGGTGCTAAAATATCTCCTTTTCAAGAAAAAGAAGGAATGGAGCAGCCTCTTCATTACTGGGATCCTTCTATAGCACCATCAGGCATGACAATTTATGAAAAAGACCTTTTTCCTATTTGGAAAAATAAAGTTTTTATTTCTTCTTTAGTCTTTAGTGATGTGAGGATGCTTACTTTGGATAATGATTATAAAGTAATAAAGGAAGATATTTTATTTGAAGAAATTGGAAAACGAATAAGAAACGTTTTGACTCTGCCTTCAGGAGAAATATTGTTAATTACAGACAAAAAGAATGGTCAGCTTATAAAAGTTAAAAAAATACAAATATGAAGTTAGTTAGATTGAGTTCTATTCTATTGATTGCATCACTTATAACTGCTTTTTTAGCTACTCCTATTACTACAATTAGTTATTCGCTTTGGTTGCTAGGAGAGAATATGCCAATGACTACAAAAGTCTTTTTTGATAGCTTGGCGCATGATTGGTTAAACTTGGGATTGCCTCTTTTTTTTATTTTTTTGTTCGGATTCACTATTGCTTTCTTAGCTACAGGATTTCTAAGAAAATTTTTCAATATAACTTATTTTAGTTCAGCTACATCTTATGCGCTAGCGGGAGCTGCTGCCGTAGGTTTAAGCCTTTATTTATCAGTTGAACTGGTTTTTAATATTCAATTTATTGGTGGAAATAGATATTTGCTAGGTTTCATTGGGCATTTAGTTGCTGGTTATCTAGGAGGTTATTTTTTTGGTTCATTTTTAAGGAAAATATAATAAAATAAAAAATTATGACTAATGTAGCGAAGTTCAAACAAATGACTAAAGGCACAGCTGAGGATTATATTCCGATAGCAGAAGCTGCGATGGAGCATGCAGTAAATCTTCCCGAAAGAATTATTCAACATTTAGAAATGTTAAAAGGTGATCATGGCGGATTTGCTGTGGACCGTTACGAACACTGTCTTCAAACTGCAACTAGAGCATACAGAGATGGAAGAGATGAAGAATATGTAGTTTGTGCACTACTTCACGATATTGGGGATATTCTTGCACCTGCAAATCATGCTGATTTTGCTGCTACATTATTAGAGCCTTATATTTCTGATAAAAATTATTGGATTATGAAACATCATGGAATCTTCCAAGGCTACTATTTTTTTCATTTTTTAGGTTTAGATAGAAATATGAGAGACAAATATAAAGATAGCGATCACTGGAAAGATTGCGTAGCTTTTTGCGCCAAATATGATCAAAACTCATTTGATCCAGACTACGACACTTTACCTATAGAAACATTTATGCCGATGCTAAAAAATGTTCTTTCTCAGACAAAAAAATCAATTTATAAAGCTGAAACCTAAACCTAAAAAGGTTCTCCTTTTATTTCAACTTCCTTGTCATGTTTCTTCTTAGCCTCTACTAAATCAGGCATTAAAGAATCTAATTGTTTTAAATTCCATAGATTCTCACTTTTATAAGATTTTATAACGGCAGGCTGCTGCATTATGCCTACAGTTCCTTGAGAGACGTGAAATATTTGATTCGTAATATCCTTTGCATTATCTGAGCATATCCAGGCTATAACAGGAGCAATTTGTTCGGGTCCTTGTCTCCAATTTTCAAGATCGACTTCTCTTCCGGCTGACTTCATCAAATCAATCGTTAGTCTTGTAGCAGCGCCAGGAGAAATAGTATTGACAGTACACTTATATTTAGACATCTCCATGGAAAGAGATCTTGAAAAGCCAGCGATACCAGCTTTAGCTGCTCCGTAATTAGTTTGACCAAAATTTCCTATTAAACCTGATACAGACGACATATTAATTATTCTACAGTCAAGTTTATTGTTTTCTCTTATATAACAGGCAAAAGGCTTAGTACAATTAAAATGACCTTTGAGGTGAACTGCCATAATTGCATCCCAATCATTTTCTTCCATATTGAAAAGAGTTTTATCTCTTAGAATCCCTGCATTATTAATTAAAATATCAACTTTTCCATACTCATTTAGTGCGTCGTTAAAAATATTTTGACCACCTTGAAAAGAGTCTACGCTATCGTAATTCGCTAAAGCTTTTCCTCCAGCATCTATAATTTCTTTTACAACTTCATCTGCAATTTTATTCTCTCCACTGCCATCAGGATTTGCTCCTAAATCGTTTACAAGAACATTTGCTCCAAGTTTAGCCAAATATAAAGCGGTCTCTTTTCCAATACCTCTTCCAGCACCGGTGATTATTGCAACTTTATCCTTTAATATAGTCATTGTTTCCCCATATGAATTAATTAATTATTTTAACATTATGAAAGACTCTATCGCTAAAGGTGTAAGTAATTTAACTTTAATTCTTTATTCTTCAGGTTCGGGAGCGATGGGAGTTAATGGTGTAATCTTTGGGGCTTGGGTTTTATTTTTTTACAATCAAGTACTAGGCCTTAGTGCTGTACTTGCATCATTAGCCATTGGTATTTCACTAATTTTTGATGCTATTTCTGATCCATTGGTTGGAGCATGGTCAGATAGGTTAAAATCTAAATTGGGTAGAAGACATCCTTTTATCTATTTAAGTATTTTTCCATTAGCATTAGGTTTTTATTTTCTTTTCTCAGAGCCTGTATCTTTAGATCAAGATTATCTCTTTTGGAGATTATTAATCTTAGTTGTTTTAATTAGAATTTCTTTAACTTTTTATGAAACTCCAAGAGCTGCTCTTGGTCCAGAATTAACGAAAGATTATGATCGCAGAAATTTTGTTAATGCTTGGGCATACGCTATAGCTATTTTTGGATCAATAATTCTTTCTTTCGTGATGTATAAATTTTTTCTTGTAGAAACGGAAGATTTTAAAGGAGACATGGCATTTTTAAATCCCGAAGCTTATGAGTACTTAGGGATATTTGCTGCATTATTAATTGTAATTTTTGGTTTAATTTCTTCATTAAGCACTCATCGTTTTATACCTGAACTTCATCAACCTCAAGTAAAGACTACTTTTTCAACAAAAAAATTATTAGAAGAAATTTTAGAATGTTTTTCAAACAGATCATGGCTAGCAATGCTAATTTCAGGATGTTTTTATGGACTTAATATAGGAATTTCTAGCGGAGTGGGAACATATATAAATAAATATTTTTGGCAATGGACTCCAGATGTATTAGCTTTATTCCCTTTAGTGACTGGAATAGCGACAATTTTTGGAGCAATTTTAGCTACTTCGCTAGCTAAAGGAAGAGAAAAAAGAAATGTATGCATTACGGTTTTTTCTATAAACATTTTAACTAGCCCAATTCCATACTTACTGAGATTGCTTGATCCATACACAGAGCTTTCTTTATTTCCTGATAATGGATCAAATTTAATATGGTGGATATTAATTTCATATACAGCAATTGAAGATATGTTGAGAGCTATGGGTTTTGTATTAGTTATTTCTATGATTTTTGATATTGTTGAAGATAGTCAAATAAAGACCGGAAGAAGAGATGAAGGTATTTTTATGGCAGGTCCAGGTCTTATTCAAAAAGTTTTATCAGGTCTAGGGATATTTATATTAGGGTTTGTTCTTCAATATATTGGATTTGACCCACAAACAACAAATTTACAAGATGAAAATATACCGATTAATCAACTTGTAATATTTCAGATTATTATTCAACCTCTTTTAACTTTGGCTGCTACTTTTTGCCTTTTCTTTTACACTATTTCAAGAAACTCGCACAGCGGAGTAGTTGATGAATTAGGATATAAGAATTAATTATGTTTTTCCCAATATCTGACGATAATCCAAGTAGCAGAATGCCATTAGTAACATATACACTTATTTGCTTATGTGCATTCGTATTCTTTTTGCAAATTCTTTCAGAAATGAATCCAGAAATTTATTTTTCTTTTGGATTTATTCCATCTAATTTTTTTAATTCTAGTTCTCTATTTAGTGCTCTATTTCCAATTATTACTTCTATGTTTGTTCATGGAGGCTTCGCTCATATTATTGGAAATATGCTTTATTTATGGATCTTTGGCGATAATGTTGAAGATTCAATGGGGAGAATTAAATTTATTATATTTTATCTGCTTTGTGGTGCAGCAGGAGCTTTATTGCAGGGCTATGTTGATCCCCAATCAAATATTCCTATGGTCGGAGCAAGCGGGGCAATAGCTGGCGTTTTAGGAGCATACTTGCTGTTATTTCCAAGAGCCAACGTAAGATGTTTGGTTTTTATTATTATAATAATCCAAATGATTAGAGTTCCTGCATTTCTCGTTTTAGGGATATGGATTTTTGGACAATTTTTTAGTTTGCCTGGATCTTTGGAAGGCTCGGGTGGCACAGCTTATTACGCTCACATAGGAGGATTTTTAGCAGGAATGATATTGATTCCCTTTTTTAAAAAATCCAATGTAAGATTGTTTCAAAATAAAGTTTCGAAATCTTGGGGTTCGGAAACTTCATTTAATTTAAGACAAGGAAGAAATAATTTAAAAAAAACCACTTTTTTAGAATCATTTATTGAGAAATCTGAAAGAGAAATAAAAAAAAGAAAATGAAATTAATATTTAAAATTGGGTTTTGGATTTTCGGATCATTATTTGCAGTTTTGTTTATCATAGGGGCATATTACTTTGCCTTTTATTCAAACTTTTTTGGAACTCTCGAAAATGCTGGATCTAATGTTAATCAATCATATCCAGATAAATTGCTTCAGTCCAAAATTCAATCACAGCTAAAACATACCAATTCCAATAAACAAATTCTATTTGGTGATACTCATGTACATTCAACTTATTCAACAGATGCTTTTTTATGGAGTTTAAAAACCTTCAATGGTGAGGGACCTCATCTAATGGCTGAAGCTTGTGATTATGCAAGATTTTGTTCAGCTATAGATTTTTGGGTTAATACTGATCATGCGGAAGCAAGTACCCCTAGAAAATGGTCTGAAACAATTAAAGCAGTTCAAAATTGTGATGCTGTAAATGAAAATGATAGAGCCAAAGATTTAATAAGTTTTGTGGGGTATGAATGGACTCAGATTAACCCATCTAACAAAGATGACCATTACGGTCATAAAAACGTTGTATTTTTAGAATCTGATCAAGAACTACTTCCTAATGTTCCATTTGGCGCTGCTGGTTATACTTCAAGTGGCTTCAGAGATATCGAGGGCATGACTGCTGCAAAGATAAATATGCTTTCAGCATCGGTAGTTGATTTTTCCAATAGAGATAGATATGCAGATTTTATAGCTTTTTATGAAGAGGTTGTTGCCAATCCAGATTGCGATATTAATGATATAAACTATCTAGATTGCTATAAATCTGTTTATACACCTAAAGATTTATTTTCAATTTTAGAAACTGTTCAGTCAGATTCTATAGTTATACCTCATGGGAATGCTTGGGGTTACTATACCCCTACAGAATCAAGTTGGGACAAACAGCTTTTAAATGAAATGCACGACCCTTCAAAACAAATTTCAATTGAAGTCTTTTCCGGGCATGGAAATTCTGAGGAATTTAGAGATTGGACAGGAACAATAACAAAAAATGGAGCAAAAATATGTCCAGAACCTTCAGGAAACTATCTTCCCTCTTGTTGGAGAGCGGGTGAGATTATAAGTGAAAGATGTTTGGCCAATGGATCTAGTGAAGAAATTTGCTCAGCTAGAGCAGAATTAGCTAAGCAGTCTTATATTGAGGGCGGTCAATATGGACACTGGTCTGTTTTGGGAGCTAAGCCGA
>TARA_B100001093_G_scaffold174980_2_pt1 | contig 26341 bp, 27 predicted proteins | sample TARA_B100001093 | Tara Oceans TARA_B100001093 (sample SAMEA2623116) | marine metagenome | biome: marine biome (ENVO:00000447); feature: surface water layer (ENVO:00002042); material: "saline water (ENVO:00002010), including plankton (ENVO:xxxxxxxx)" | depth 5 m | reverse complement strand
TGCAGATGATATTGCGTTTCTTCTCATTTCTTCACTCCTTTTTTACTGTGTCCTGAAACATATTCTCCCATTAATAGCTCATTAGTTTCAACTTGGTTTTTTACCCATATCATTGCAAGCACACCTGATAGTGCAGAGACCATTCCTGCCATGGTGGGTAGAGTAGCTTTTGAAACCCCACCAGCCATTGATCTTGCATCACCACCGCCATTGAAAGCCATCACTTGGAACACTTCAATCATACCAGTAACAGTGCCCATCAAACCAAATAAGGGACACAAAGCGATACATACTTGAATTAATTGTATGTTTCGATTAATTGCTATTTTACCTTCAGAAATTAATCTGCCTTTAGTGACATTTTTATGCCAAGGTGTTGGAAATTTCATGCCTAGGTATCTCTTATTAATACCATTAGCTAATTCATCATGCACAAATAAGAAATAATAAACTCTTTCGAAAATAAGAGCCCACATAAAGGTTACTAATAAGGCTATGTACCACAATACTGGCCCACCTGACTCCATGAAGTCACGTAGGGCAATATAAAGCTCAGTAAGCCAGATCATATTTATTTAGCTTTTTCAGCAACGATACCTGTAGCCTGCTCTTCAAGAACATCTACCACTGATCTAGCTGATGATTGTAGGAATGAATGCGCTAGTGTAGTTGGTATAGCGACAACCAAACCTAATACTGTTGTAACAAGGGCTTGTGATATACCACCAGCCATTATCTTAGGATCTCCAGTACCAAATAAAGTAATTTGTTGGAATGTAACAATCATACCAGTAACAGTCCCTAACAATCCTGCTAGTGGCGCTACTACAGAAACAATCTTTACAAAACTGATGCCTCTTTCAATTGAAGGTCTTTCAGCCATAATGGCTTCAGCCAGTTTTAGCTCTAATCTATCAATTGTCTCTTTCATATGAGACGCACCAACCTTTAATACTCTTCCCAATGGGTTATTTGAATTTGGTGTAGTGGTGGTTAATTGAGCTTGAACCTCTCTGCTCATCATCCATAGCATTACATATTTATATATTGCATAGAGCATGGTTATCGCACCTATTGCAAGAATAATATAACCAATTATTCCACCCTGATTAATTCTCTCTACTAGAGATGGGTTCTGCACAAGGTTAGCTAATAAAGCTCCACCTGATGGACCGCTTGGGTCTATAGAAAAACTTACATAACCACTTGATACATCAGCACCTGATACTCTGCCAGCAGAACTCGTGTATCGACCTGCAGGTTGTCTAGCTAAAAATTGGTACTGACCTTTTGTTGGTACGTACTCAAGGTAGCTATTGCCACATACAGCATTGTAAACACCAACACGCACAACATCACATTCTGTTTGAGTTCCATCAACATTAATAACAGTGGCTGAAAAACGGCTTACTTCGCCTGTAGCTTTCATTTCACGCATTATTTCGTACCAAACTCTTTCAATCTCACTAATTGTAGGAAGCTCAGTAGACTCTCCCATCTTCTTAGTAAGGTCGCCCAAGAAACCTTCTCTTTCTTTGCCAAATTCAGCGGCTGTAAGAGATGTTTCAAATGTAACTCTTGAATCTGTACTTATGCTCTGCATATGTCCAAAAAGCTCGTTTAATGAACCAAGCTGCTTTAAGTATGCCTCTTCTGCAATTCTCAATTTTTCTTGATTCTTAACGAATTCTGCTTCTAACTGATCTGCAATTCTTTCTTGTCTAGCAAGTTCTCTTTGTTCTTCTTTAAGAATTTGGTCTTGCTTATCTCTTGCAGCTTTAAAATCAGCTTCTCTTTGCTTATTTTCGCCTTGTTCTTTTGATTTACCATCTTTGACTAGCTCTAATAGCTTGTCTAGATTGCTTGGAGCTTGTACTTCAGCTTCCTGAGCATATGAATAACCTGTGGTAATTAATAACGTTAGCAGTAAAATCTTAAAATTTTTCATTATTCACCCTCCACAAATTTTACAGGTACGGCAAGTAGGTCTAACGGTGCTGTTTTATTAGCCATTCGGATACCATCTCTTACGGGTAACCTATAGCCACTAACTTCAACCCACTCTTTTGCTTCTGCATCCCAGACTCCTGCTTCGCTCTGGTCTTTTAATTGATACATCAATGCGAGCCTTCCTATTCTGAGAATATTAACTACTTTTTCTTCGCCGCCCAATACAATTGCGTCTTCATACGTTTCTATTGTTCTGCCGTACTCCCTTTCAATGTTATAAGCTTCAAGAACTTGTCTCACCTGTTCTGATGCTGTTACTTTAGGATCTGAAAGCGTGTTTCTAACTTGGCTGATTCTTTTATACCTTTCATCCAGTGAAAAAGGAGCGTCCAATGAAACGAATGTTTCCAAGCTGTTTGCCATTCTTTCCATCAATGGCGGTATTTGTCTTTGAATGACGACAACTTGTTTTGTTTGATCAGCAAGAGTAACAAGCCTTTCCTCTTGGGCTTTGATCTGCTTTCTTTTTTGAGCATTGTAGATTTTTAATCCTTCTACTTGCTTTACAACAACCTTCCACTCTGCGAGCAGGGAATCTTTTTCAGTTGATAAGCCATCAACCTTTTCTTGAGACTTTTCAGATAGAGAAATGTTCGTTTCGTTTTCCTCTAGGATCTGATCTATATCAGCATTATTTGCATAAGCAAATACTGCCAATAGGGATAATATATATACGTATCTTTTCATGATCTTTTACCCTTTTTAAAAACTTGATCGTTTAAATTAGCAAATTACTGATATTTTACAACTATTTTTGAACTAAAAACCCCGTTTCAAAAGAGTTTTGGGAAGAATATGGGTGTATTTCTTTTATAATCCTGATATTCACTGCTATCACCCCATTTTTTATCAGATTTTCTTTCTAGCATTGGAACCCCACTAACATAGTAAATAAGCATGAAACCAAACACTGGAGAAATTAATGACACGTATTGAAGGCCTGACATAACAGGAACAGCCATAATAGAAATGCCTAGCCATAGCACCACTTCACCGAAATAGTTTGGATGTCTTGAAACATTCCATAAGCCACCAGTTATAAACTTTCCATCATTTGCAGGGTTCGCTTTAAATTTAGTTTTTTGATGGTCTGCTAGCACCTCAAAACCAAAACCAAAAATCCATAACGCTAAACCTATCCAGCCAATTATTCCCATTTCAACCTGAGTTATTGCAGAAAGAGCTACAAGGGCAGAGAGAGATTGAATAAAGACCCATGCCGCTGAAAGAGTCCAAGTCATAAAGAGCTGACTAAAGCTGGGAAGAATTGTTCTAAATCTTTTATCTTCCCCATCTTTTAGCACTCGCCAAAATAAGAAACTTCCAAGCCTCAAGGTCCATATCATGATGCAAAAATAAAGCAGCAATGATCTAAGATCAAGAACTTCATGTACGGCAGTTTTCTTAATAAAAACCACAAATGTCAAAACTGTGATATATGTAATTGATCCCGTCAGATCATAGAACTTTTCAGTTTGGAAAACATATGAGGGTATAAATAATAAATAATGGATGGCAAAAGAAATAAATAAGGCCATCATGATTAAGGACAGCCCTTCAGACTCAATGGTTCCTACTGATACCACTGTTGCCAAAAAATAACTGACAATAAATGTGGCTGTTGAGATAGCAAGAAACATTAAAGGTTGTAAAATTGTTTTAGCCATACTTTGTTTTAATATAAGTATCATACATAAAAACATACAAACTAAAAAAGCTTTGGAAAATAAAAGATGAAATATTCAACCAATCAGTTTAAACCGGGTCTAAAAGTCTTAATTGAAAAAGAGCCTTGCTCTATCCTTTCCTATGAATTTCATAAGCCTGGGAAGGGGCAAGCTGTTATGCGTACAAAATTATATAACCTAAGAACTCAAAAAGTTTGGGAAAGAACTTTCAAGTCAGGAGAATCAGTAGAAGCAGCTGATATCAATGAAAGGGACTTTCAGTTTTTATACGTAGAAGGTCAAAACTATGTATTTATGGATCAAGAGACTTTTGAACAAATAGAAATATCATCTGATAAGCTTGATGAGATTAAGGGCTGGCTAGATGGCGAGGAAGAATGCAAAATTCTTTTTTGGAACGGGGATGTCTTAAATGTAGAGCCACCCACCTTTGTTGTGAAGACTGTCACAAAAACTGAGCCTGGCTTAAAAGGAGATACTGTTTCAAATACCTTAAAGCCTGCAACACTATCTTCAGGCATAGAAATACAAGTGCCAATATTTATAAATGAAGGCGAACAAATAAAAGTAGACACCCGAGACGGATCATATGTAGGTCGAAGCAAGCAATGATCTTAAATGACCTAAATCAAATCTTACTAAATAGTATTGAGCAATACGCAAAATCAAAATCTATTGAAATAAATCTAGAGTTAAAAAAACAAATAAATTTTGAAATTAGTTCTGATAGCGCTAGAGGAGATTATGCCTCAAGTTGTTGTCTCAAATTATCAAAACTATTTGGGTTAAGTCCAAGAGATTTAGCAAATGAAATAAAACCTACAATTGCTGACGATAGAATTGTTGATTTAAAAATTGAAGGTCCTGGCTTTATTAATGTTTTTATATCTGCTGAACAGAAATATGATGCATTAAAAGAGCTTATCAAGGTTGCAGATGATTGGGGCAAATCTGATGAGAGCTCAGGGAAGATATTGCTGGAATTTGTTTCATCAAATCCAACTGGCCCCCTGCATGTTGGACATGGGAGAGGAGCGGTGCTTGGTATGGCAATAGCAAACCTTTTGGAACGAATAGGCTATAAAGTTACCAAAGAATATTATGTAAATGATGCTGGTAGACAGATATCAATACTTACTAGCAGCGTAATATTAAATGCCTATGTAAATAATTTTGAAAGTGACGGCACTTATGAAGGTGCCTATATCAAAGGATTGGCTGACGAATTTAAACAAACGCATGGCGACCTCAATAATGAAATTATTCTTGAGGGTTTAGATGATGACAAGGATAAAAGATTAGATGATATCTCTTCTTACCTGCAAACTAATTTTAAAGAAACTTGGGATAAGGCAAGAAATTTCTCAGTTGAAAGAATTCTAGAGATCATAAAAAAAGACCTGCACAGCTTCAATATTGTCCATGATGTGTGGTTTAAAGAAAGCTCTTTAGGCAAGGCTGCTGACTTGAGTTCAGACCTTTATAAATCGTTAAAAATTATCAATGAAGAAGGCCATACGTTTGAGAAGGATGGGGCACAATGGTTTAAAACGACAGCTTTTGGAGATGATAAAGATAGAGTTTTGCTTCGTGAGAATGGAGAGCCCACATACTACTTAACCGATGTTGGTTATCATAAAAATAAAATTGATAGGGAGTTTGATCATTACATAAATATTTTTGGTGCAGACCATCATGGCTATATACCAAGATTAACTTCAGCATTCAATGTGCTAAAAAAGGACACCCAGAAAATTGAATTTCTTCTGTATCAGCTTGTCAATTTATATGAAGAAGGAATTAAGAAAATGATGTCTACCAGAAAAGGTGAATTTTATTCTTTAAGCGACTTGCGGGACGAACTGGGGCCTGATGTAATTAAATTCTTTTTTCTAGAAAAGAAGTCTGACCATGCGATGGATTTTGATATGGACCTTGCAAAAGATGAAAGCAAAAATAATCCTTATTTTTATGCACAGTATGCCCATGTTAGATGCTGCTCTATCTTGTCTAAAGCCAACTATGATCCAAATAAGCCAATAGATTTGGCTGAGCTTGATAATTGCTTTGAAATTATTTCAAAGGCAACAAATTATCCAATTTTTATAAAAGAGTATGCGGTTGAAAGGTCGCCACATTCGCTAGTACATTTTATTAAAGAATTTTCAGCTGCTTTTCATTCGTTCTATGAAAGAAGCCCTGTCATTACTGAAGATGAAATTATTTCAAATTCAAGGCTCTTAATTACTAAGGTGACCAAGCAAATTCTTAAGAATAGTTTTAAGATTTTAAATGTTGAGCCCTTAGAAAAAATGTGAGATGTCTAATTTTTCCTTCAAAAATAAAAAATTTCCTCTTAAAGCCATCCCCACTGTTGCCCTAGCGGTTGTAGTTTCTTTTTTCATCTCAACTCTCTCTATTATGTTCCTCAAAGATACTAAAGATTTTTTAAATCTTGACAGTTTTAACGTTCAAGATATTGACTATGAGTTTCAGACTATTCTTGAAGATAGCTCATTTGATAACTTAGAAATTATTGCTGATGATTCAGGTGAAATATGTCAGTTCTATGCTCAGTCTGGAAGCTTTAAAACCTATAAGGCTGCGCAGAGCCAGTTTAAAGAGCTTGAAAAAATTGGCTACAACACAGTTATAGAAAATGTTAATAGTCAAAATGGCTACAACTATAAAGTTGTGGTCGGCCCATTCGAGAACAGATCCCAAACAAACAATGCAAGAGAGAATCTAAGAAGATTAAATATGGATTCACTTGAACTTAAAAGTTGTAAAAAAACCTAAGATGGATCTAGATAGTTTCAAAACCATAAAAAAAAATATACCAGCAAATACAAAATTGATAGCTGTGTCTAAGGGCCAAGAAGTAGAAAAAATTAAGGCACTCTACAATGAGGGGCATAGAGATTTTGGAGAAAACTTTTTACAAGAACTTCAACAAAAAAAAGCCCAGCTCCCAAAAGATATTAAATGGCATTTCTTGGGAAACATTCAAAGCAATAAGCTTAAAGAAATATGTACGAACTCAGAACTAATACATTCTATAAGCAGAAGAAAAATTTATCGTAAGCTTTTTTTAATAGAATCGAAAACCAAAATAAATATTTTATTGCAACTAAAATTAGGTACGGAAGAATCTAAAGCAGGCTTTAGCAAAAAAGAGATTTATGAAATTATTGACGGGCACCCTGATGGAAGTCATGTTGCTATTAAAGGTCTTATGGTGATTGCCGAAGGGAATAAATCAGAATCAGAGATTAAGGAGCAATTTGACTTTGCTTTTGGAGTTTATAACGAGATAAAATCATTTTCTAAGAATACAAAAATTCTATCAATGGGCATGTCAGCTGATTACAGTGTTGCCCTTGAATCGGGTAGTAACATGATAAGAATAGGAACCTCACTTTTTGGAGACAGGTATAAATGAGTGATCCAACAGTTTATTTTGGGATGTTAATGACAATCAAATCGATTGTAGTTTATTTAATTCTGATTTTATTTCTCATTGACCTTTCTAGAGCAGACACATATAACAAAATTGCTAGAGTAATAAAAATATTATTATTTCCATTACTGTTTGTTTTCAATATTCACTATAAAAAGGTAAATGTAGGCTTACTCTTTGCTGCCTTATTAATAAACTTTGTTTCTTTTTATATCATGCTTCCTGGCTATGACCTCGGAACAATATTTAATTTCTCTATATTCCAAACAACTAAAATATTGATTGGTTTACTGAAGTTTGTCGTAATCGCTGGTGTTGTGCTTAGTTGGTTTTATGCATTTGGCTTGAACTTTTATAACTCTGCAACCTCACTTATTCAGGAGGTCTATGAAACAACAGTTTCAATATTTAGAAATATCATTCCACCAACTGCAGGCTTTGATCTGTCTCCATTGATAGCTTTCTTTGCTTTTCAATTAGCAGAAAGAATTTTGGAAATCTTAATGTTTGAATACATGTCCTAATTTTTTAAAAGGACATATCTTTCTATACTATGTCCTTTCTTTATGCCTTTATGGTGAAATGTTGAAACCTCATAAGAAATTTCAAAATCTTCAATGACTTCAAAAAGCTTTTGAGCATCAAGCAAATCTTTTATATGCATTTGATAGGGCTTTGAGTCTGTAATAATTTCAAGCTTGGCTCCGCTGTTAATTTTTTTATAAATTGAAGTTAGAAATTCATTAGATATAAGTCTTCTTTTTGTATGTTTTTTCTTTGGCCAAGGGTCAGGAAAGTGAATTCTGATAAATGATATTTCATAATCTGAAGCTTCTATATATTCTCTAGCATCGCCATTAAAAAGAAAGAGATTATCAGGTTCAGCTTTCTCATAAAATTCCACTGCTCTTGCAAATCCTTTTTTATAAGGCTCTATACCTACAAAACAGTAATCAGGGTTTTTTAGAACATCTTGCGAGAATGATTGGCTATCACCAAAACCGATATCAATAACTACTGGTTTATCTGTTTCAGGTGCCTGGCCCAATTTCAGCAAACAAGCTGACTCTTTTTCTAAGAATGCAATATTCGTCGGAGACAATCTGCCTGCTCTGGAACTAAATGTTTTAATCATTAAGGAATAATTGTATTCCAAAAGTATTTTTGATGGGTTGGTTTGAGTATTTAAACGTTTACTAGTGAAGTTTTTAACTTCTTGAAGGCTGAAGCTTCAATTTGTCTTATTCTTTCTGCAGAAACCGAATACTTATCAGCTAGCTCATTCAGGGTTAATTTATGATCATCTAACCATCTCGCTCTTATGATATCCTGAGCCCTTCTATCGAGCCCTGATATGTTTTTCATTAAAGCGGTGTGGTTTACAGTTTCATAATTCTGTTTTTCAACCAATTCTTGTGGGTTAAAGGAATTGTCTTCTAAATACTGGCTTGGTGAAAATGCTTTTTCATCATCCTCATCGTCAGTTGGCATATCGAAAGGAGAATCAGCAGAATTAAGTCTGTTTTCCATATGCATCACTTCTTTATATGACACATCCAAATCTTCGGCTATCTGTTTAGCTTCTTTGTCTGACAACCAGCCAAGGCTTTTCTTCTTGCTTCTAAGATTAAAAAATAGTTTTCTTTGAGCCTTAGTTGTTGCTATCTTAACAATTCTCCAATTTTTGAGTATGAACTCATGTATTTCTGCTTTAATCCAGTGCACTGCAAATGAGACCAACCTTACGCCTTTGTCTGGATCAAATTTTTTGACTGCTTTGAGCAAGCCCAGGTTTCCTTCTTGGATAACATCTGCAAGAGGCAAACCATACCCTGCATAAGATTTAGCAATGTGCACAACAAATCTTAAATGAGATATAACCAGTTTATGAGCTAACTTAACATCTTCTGTTTCATAGAATTCACGGGTAAGCACGAGCTCTTCTTCTCTTGTGAGAATTGGTATTGAATAAACCTGGGACAGATACTTATCTATATCTGAGCCGGGATTAGCTAATGCAAGTGCGTAACTCATAATAAATTATTATAACACATTATAACCATTGTTTATCTTTATACAAATGGAGGGCTATATTACCACTATTTTTTACATGTTTTCAACATTTTTTGACATTGCTTTGAGTTGAAAGTTCATTAGAATAAACAGCTGATAATGAACAATACTGAAAAACTTAAAAAACTTAGAGAAGGCTTGGTTCTATTAAGTAGAGACAGAGAGGTTGTCTTTTCCTTTCATGAAACCTTTGCAATGGTTGATGAATTGCTTGAGATTGTAGATGATATGATCCAGCAAGATGCTAAGAGCTAATAAAGGTATAGCAGTTATTACTAAACTCTTTAAACCTAAATCCAATTGATGAAAACTTTTCAATGCCTTGTGTGGTTTTGACTTGATTCTGAATTAAATACTTAGCCATTTCACCTCTTGCACGCTTTGCAATGACGCCAACAACTCTTTCTTTGCCATTGCTGATTGATAAAAATTTAAAATTAATAATCTTGTCTTTGTTCAAAAATTTACTTACAGACGAGAAGTATTCTTCTGATGCAAGATTAAACAACACTGAATCCCCAAGCTCTTCCATTAATTTTTTTGCAATTTTATCGCCCCAAAATTCATACAAACTTGCAGCACCATTAAAATTATTTTTTGTGCCCATCTCTAATCTATATGGTTTCATCTCATCTGAAGGTTTTAGCAAGCCGTAAATACCTGACAATATTCTAAGATTGTTATTCAGATATACAATTTCATCTTCATTGAAATCTTTGGCACCTAAGTGCTTAAAAACATCTCCTTCAAATTGAAAAATAGCTCTTTTTTCTGACGCGGAGCTTTCATTCCATTTTTTGAACCTTGCAGCATTAAGCTCAGCTATGTTGTCACTTACTTTCATCATAGAGCCTAGTTCAGTTGTGCTCATTTTTGCTAATTCACTGGCCAAAATGCCAGCCTCTTTTTTAAAAACTGGTTCTGTGCTTGCTAATAAGCTGGTGCTTGTTTTATCTGTTAATCTTTTTGCTGGTGAGATTAAAATCATATTTTTATTCCTGCATTATTGAAATCTAAAGCTCTTTCTGCCCGATAACTTGATCTGGCCATAGGGCTTGAAATCACTTCTAGAAAACCATATTTTAGACCTACTTTTCTGTAAAGATCAAACTCCTCTGGCTTTACCCATCTATCAATGGGGTGGTGGTTAAGTGTTGGTCTTAAATACTGGCCTAACGTAACAATATCAACATTATGGTCTCTTAGATCCTTAAACGTCTGATAGATTTCTTCTTCGGTCTCGCCAAGCCCGAGTATTATGCTTGATTTGGTTATCATTTCTGGATTAATCTCTTTGGCAGTTTTTAAAACATCTAGTGTTTTCTTGTATCCAGCTCGTGGGTCCCTTATGGGGTGAGTCAGCCTCTCAACAGTTTCAATATTCTGTGCAAATACTTTAATAGGAGAATTAACCACTGTCTTAATAGATTCGTAAACACCATTGAAGTCTGAGGTAAGCACTTCAACCTCTGTTTTAGGGCTTGAATTTTTGATTGCCCTCACTGTTTCTGCAAAGTGTTGTGCGCCTCCATCAGCTATATCGTCACGGTTTACACAGGTCAAAACAATATATTTAAGATTCATAATTGAAATAGTGTTAGCTATTTTATTGGGCTCTTCTTTATCTAACCACCCTTTTGGATTTCCAGTGTTCACCGAACAAAATTGACAAGCTCTAGTGCATGTATCGCCCATCAACATAAAAGTTGCCGTACCTCTAGACCAGCATTCGGAAAGATTTGGGCATTTGGCTTCTTCACAAACTGTACTAAGGTTTAAATTCTTAACTTTATTTTTGATCAAAGTGTAGTTCTGATTGGCCTGATTTGCTGTCATTCTTATCCAGCTAGGTTTCTTTTCTCTCTCGACATGTGAGTATGTATTGCTTTTCATACCATCTTTAATGGACTTTACTCCAGCATGGTTTGTAATTTTAACTGTGGGTATTAGCTCTTTCATTGCCTTAGTTTTTGTTCAAATTTTTTTATAAAACTTTCTTTAAATTCTAATTCATTAATATTTATATAATCTTGTAGATTACAAGCCTCAACATCTAATCCGCAAGGCTTAATTGAATTAAATGTAAGCAAATCTACATTTAAATTCATGCTTAGACCATGGTAACAATAATTCTTCTTAATCCTCATGCCAATTGAAGCAACTTTTTTGTTCCCGATGAATATACCAGGATCCTTCTCATTTATTTCATTTGCTAATCCGTAATCCTTCAAGACCTGTGAAGCTAAGTGCAAAATATTCTTAGTTAACTTGGTCGGGGCAAAGGGTAACTTTTTGAGGTTTAAAATAAAGTATATTACTGTCTGGCCAGGACCATGAAATGTTGTTTTTCCCCCTCTGTCTGTTTTAATAAAAGGCGGAATTTTTGTCTTGTCTTCCTTGATTGCTTTCTCACTGATACCAATTGTAAAGACAGGCAAATGCTCAAGCATCCAAACTGAATGATAGCTTGGTTTTGAAGCTATTAAATTCATCATTTCTTGATACGTATCTTCATAATTAACTAGACCAAGCTCCTTAACCCTTAACTCCATCATAATTTTTCTAAATTAGCATAGGCCATTACAAGCCACTTGGTGCCAGAAGAATCGAAGTGAATTTGGACGCGCGCAGAATCACTCTGCCCCTCAATGCTTAATATTACTCCCTCACCAAAACTCTTATGCATTACCCGATCTCCTAAGCCATACTCATGACCACCTTGACTAAGATTTTCAGGAACAACAGATCCATAAAAAGAGTTTTTATACGTTTGTTTTGGTCTGACGAACTCCAGACATTCAGCAGGTATTTCATTAATGAACCTTGATGGTGGGTTATAGGAATCTTGGCCATATAACCTTCTAAATTCTGTGTAAGTTAAAAATAATTTATTTCGAGCCCTTGTAATTCCTACATAGCAAAGTCGCCTTTCTTCCTCTAGTTCATTTATATTATCCATTGATCTGGAATGCGGAAACAATGATTCCTCCATGCCCACCATGAAAACATATTTATATTCAAGGCCTTTAGCAGAATGCATGGTCATTAGCTGCACAGCATCATCAGTCTTTGAGGCTTGGGTATCCCCCATATCAAGTGATACAGAGCTTAAAAAAGCAGCAATAAAAGAATCGTAGTCAGACATATCTTCATGCTTATTTATCAGCTCAAAAGATTTCACAGCAGAGATAAGCTCATTAATATTCTCTACCCTTATTCGACCTTTCTCTCCTTTTTCTTTCATGTGGTGTTCTATTAGACCACTTTCATTTATAACTTTTTCAACAAATTCATCTGATGGCAAATCATTTATTGACTCTGCACATCTTTCAATAAAATCTATAAATAAATGCAGGGAATTTGATGCTTTTCCCTTAATAATCTCATCTTTAATAAGGCCCTTACATGCCTGAAATAGCGAAAGATTATTTTCTAAACCATAAGCGCGTATTGTCTCTAAAGTCTTTTCTCCTATTCCTCTTGTTGGTGCTCCAATTGATCTCTCAAATGCTGTATTATCATTTCTATTAACAATAAGTCTTAAATAGGAAAGCACGTTTTTTATTTCTAATCTTTCATAGAATCTCACACCCCCATAAATTACATAGGGCAAATTTTGCCTTAAAAGATATTCTTCAATTGTTCTCGATTGTGCATTAGATCGATACAGAACTGCGATGTCTTTATAGCAGTCTCCCCCTGAAAATATCTTGTGAACATTTTCTGCTATATAGTTTGCCTCTTCTTGTTCGTTATAAGCTTCATAGACTTCTATAAGCTCGCCCTCATTGCCTTCAGTCCAAAGTTTTTTGCCAAGTCTATTTGAATTTCTTCCTATGACTGCATTTGCAGCAGAAAGAATTTTTTGAGTAGACCTATAGTTTTGCTCTAATCTTACAATTGACGTTTCTTTTTCCTTAGAAAATTTATTTATATTTTCAATCTTTGCGCCACGCCAGCCGTAAATAGACTGATCATCGTCTCCAACTGCAGTGACTGTTGAGTTTGGTCCTATTAAGTTTCTGATCCATTTAAATTGAATTTCATTTGTATCCTGAAACTCATCAATCAGAATATTTCTAAATTTATTGCGATATAAATTTTGTATTTCTTTATTGTCTCTTACCAACTCATAGGACCTTAATATTAGTTCTGCAAAATCAATAAGGTTTTCTTTTTGCATGTAGTTTTCATAGTGGGTGTAAATTCTCTTTAAGGTTTCGAGATTGAAATCACCCTTATCGTCAACGTCTTTTGGTCTTAGCGCTTCGTCTTTCCAGCTATTAATTTGCCATCTAACTTTCTCTGCAGGCCATTGCTCATCATCTATATCCAAATCTTTTAAGTTTCTTTTTATTATTCTTAGCTGGTCATCACTATCTAGAATATTAAAATCTTTTTCTAACCTTGCTTCCTTATAATGCCTTCGAAGCAGTCGGTTTGATATTGAATGGAAAGTCCCACACCACATTTCTGGGATAGGCTGATCAAGAATACTTTCAATTCTGCCTGTCATTTCGTTGGCTGCTTTGTTAGTAAAAGTTACTGAGAGTATGCTGTGAGTAGAGTTAGAAAGTGCTTTGATAAGCCACGCTATCCTGTGTACCAATACTTTTGTTTTGCCAGACCCAGCTCCTGCTAAGACAAGAAGCTTTTTAGATTCTGATGTAACTGCATCCCGCTGTGCATCATTAAGATCATCAAGGATATAAGATACATCCATTTATCAAACAAACTTATTTTCTCTGAACCAAAGATTAAAGGCATATTTTTCACCGCCTGTTACTGGTCTTCCTGCATGTAAGGATAATGGGTGAACTTTTGTTGTTCCGGGCAAGACATTTTTCCATACAAGTATTGAACCTTTTTTTGGTTTAACAGATATATTTAGATCTCTAAATTCGGTGTCACCACCTTCCTCAACATCATTTAAATAAGCAATAGCTGTAAATATCCTTTGGCCACCTCTTTTTAAATGCTTCTTTCCTTCATCTGTTTCACCGTTAAAGGCATCATGATGATCGTTATATTCAGTGCCACCTGTATAGTAAACAACCTGAAATGATTCAGCATTTTTTAAAGGGAATCGAACTAGTTCAGCTATTCTTTTGCCAACATCTTGAGTAAGGGTTGAATGACTATGCGGCAACCAGCAATTACTTCCTGTTCTGTTTTTATGATAAATCCCATCTTTTCCACCAATAGTTTTTGCTCTTTCAAGTTTTGGGTTCGAAGCTTCAACAAAGTGATCGCATTCAGCGTCTGAAATAAAATTTTCAATTACATAAATCAAAGGATCATCGTTATAAATTATTTTATTACCTTCTGTTCTTATCGGCTTTTTAAATTCTTTTTTTATCTTAACTGGTGCAGGTGTTTGTGATAGTGTTTCTGCAACCTCCGGATCAAATTGCTTATCTAGACCAGCGTTAACCCCAATAATATAGAGGGCACGCATAGCCAAACCTAAAGCTATTAAACCTATTAATAGGGCAAATATTGATATGACAAATGCTGCTATTTCCACAAAATTATTATACTTGAAGGGGGAATCTTTTTTTAGTAATTATTAGATTTAGCACTAAATTCACTTCTAGCTTGCTTAAATTCAGCTTTCATTTCATCGACTAAAGCCGAAACCTTTGGTGAATTTTTTATGGAATTTATGCCCTGACCGGAACCGTAGATATCTTTCCAAACCTTTGCTGAAGCATTGCCACCTGAATTAAAATTCATTTTTGTTTTATCTGCTTCTGGTAGGTTCTGAGGATCCATGCCAGCTTTTTCAACCGATGGTCCCAGATAATTGCCGTGAACCCCACTGAAGTAGTTTGTATAAACTACATCTTTGGCAGCTGATTCGACTAGCATTTTTTTATAACCATCATCTGCTTCTGATTCTTCTGTTGCAATAAAACGAGTGCCTATATAAGCAAGATCAGCGCCCATAGCTATAGCACTGGCCACTGAAAATCCGTCTGATATTGCTCCAGAGAGAAGCACTGTCCCATCGTACCACTCACGAGTTTCTCGAAGCAAAGCAAAAGGAGAAAGCGCGCCAGCATGCCCACCAGCTCCAGCACAAACCAAAATTAAACCATCAACTCCTTGTTCAACAGCTTTTTGCGCGTGTCTTGTATTAATTACATCATGAAAAACAAGCCCTCCATAAGAATGAATTGCTTTAACTAAGTCTTCAGGAGGTCTCAAGGAGGTAATTATTATTGGAGCTTCATGTTTCACGCATGTTTCTACATCTTTAAAAAGCCTATCATTAGATAAGTGGCAAATTTGATTAACTGCATATGGTGCTACTGGTTTATCAGGGTTGTCTTCTTTATATTGGCCTAACTCATCCTTAATCTCTTTAATCCAATCAGAGAGGAGTTCTTGGGGTCTGGCATTTAGTGCAGGAAATGATCCAACCACACCAGCTTTGCATTGAGCAATCACTAATTGTGGTCTTGAAATTATAAAAAGCGGCGCCGCAACAACTGGTACTGATAAATTATTTTCTAAAATTTTTGGAAGCATAATTAATTTGAGTTCAAAAAATCAACCAACCAACTAATAGACCGGTTGTGTGATAATGTATTACCTTTATATTCTTCTGGCAACCTAACGGCTGAAACTCCCCTTATTTTTTGAATCTGTGTATCTGTTTTTAGATCTTTAAACGAACCATCAAGGTGCTTCTGTGTCATCCAGTGGAAAGCCGTGATGTTTGAGCTTATTTTGTTAGGTGGTCTATAACCACAAAATGAGTTAAGCCTGGGATCACCAGATATTCCAGAAGCTACAATATGCATCTCTAGCTGTTTAGCAAAATCTCTGTTTAATAGCTTTGCTAAAATAATGCCGCCATAGCTATGGCCTATTAAAGTAATCTTTTGGTAATTTTCTGCTTGGGCATTAATAATTGTATATAACTCTTCCGTTGCTTTATTTGGGCAGCCGCTTGTATTCCATCGAAAAAAAGCAATTCTATTTTCTTCTTTATCAAGCTCAATTAAAGGGTAAACCCACTCAAAGCCCTTGGTTTTCCAGCCATGTACTGAAATTATAAGTTCTCTTTGATTGTTATTAGCATCATCAAGGTAATGGATGCCTGGTTTTAATTTTGTTAAGAGCTTGCCTGCAACAAATGGTCCATCAGAAGTGAAAGAACTTTCAAGGTCTCTTAGATCGCCTGCACTAAGAATGCCAACACTTAAAAAAAATAATAGTAACTTCATTTATTATTTACACTTATTCAGTAACCAAAAACCAATGTAATAATTAACTACGGTTTTAATGGTGGTCATAATTACTGCTGGGAATTGATAAAAAAAATCAAGTGCAGCATTCCAGAACCATGAATATATCCAGTCATGAAGAAACTTTAAGTTATCTACAAGAAATTCTTTCGTAGACATGCTTAAAAACGTGTAATCACTTGTAAGGATTATTATTAATTGCCAAATAATGAAGCCAATTTGAATTGGTGTTGTGTAAATGCAGATATAAGCAAGGCTCAAGCCAATTTTTTTCATAACTTTATGTTATCACTTGAATGAGAACTAGTTTATAAAAATTATTTGGCGGTTGCTGTTCTAAAGAAGAAGAAGAAAGATAGAGTTGCACATGCACTCAACAGGTGCCACATTGCATGAGGCTGGAAAATTGAGTCTGGATTGCAGAAAGGTTGCTCAGGGTACCCTTGTAACCAGATAGTGAATGCTGACAAATAGAAAAATATACCAAGCCAGTACCATGGAAAATAAGCCTTATTGGTCTTGTGTTTCTGGTTAATAAATAAAGCAGGCATCCAAAATAAAACTATCCACCAAAATTCATCCAATCTTCCAATAATTTCATTAGGGAATACTCCAAAAACAGACATAACTAAAATGCCAATAAACCCAGACAGGTACCTCATAGCTGTGCTATAGAATGTCTGCAGCACTTCAGTGATAACCCAAAGAGAAATTGATAGAAACCAAAAATTGAAATTGATACCTAGATCAGTGCCCAAGAACCAACTTAGAATTCCATAAACTCCAACTATTAGTAAATAAGTTTTTAAGAATAAGGACTCTCTCCAGTTCTTGATAGTGAAAATATTTACTAACCAGGGTATTGAAATCCACATAATCATGCTGAGCCAATCAGCCCATTGCCCCCAAGCTGTATGCGTCCCATGCATAAGCATTGAACCAGGCCCCAAGAATACAGCGGCACTGGCATATGTTAAGGCAGTGATTGTTGGGCCGTGAAACCTGCTGCCTTTTACTTTCTTTTCATTTGCTAAGATCCAGAACATAAAGAGGCCAGTTAGCATAAAACCAATGTTACTCAATGCATTTGCTGGTTCTCTAAAATAGCCATCGCTGATACGCTCACACCATCTAGAAATTTCACCAACTGCGTAGCCAGGCTCAACTGATATGAAGTTTGTTGTTGATGCTAAAAGAATATAAATAAAGAAGAAGAGTCCGGATAGGCTCAAAGGAATGTAGAAAACCTTAAAATTCATATCGTTATTTCCATTTCGTAACGTAGTCTTTTGGGTCTAGGTTAGGTATTTTTTTTGCAGCACCTTCAGGCGTTCCAACATACAAGTACCCTAGCACTTGCTGGTCTGAATTAAGCTCTAAGTATTTACAAATATTCTTATTAAGTGCAAAAGTTCCTGTTCTCCATATGCCGGCATACCCCAAAGAATTTAATGCCAGAAGAATATTTTGAGCAGCTGCAGCTGAAGACATTATCTGCTCAGTTTCTGGAACCTTCGCATGTTGTTTGGGGGTATTAATCAAAATTATTACCATTGGCGCCCTAAAAGGTGCTGCTTTGTATCTTTCTAACTTATCTGCCTCAAGGTTGCTAATATGTTTTTTTGCATAGTCACCAAAGGCCTCTGATAAACGGTTTAAGCCTTCTCCTTGAACCTCAATAAAGCTTGTCGGTCTTAACCATGCATGATCAGGCGCTCTTAAAGCTGCTTTGTATACTAGTTCCATCTCTTCTCCACCTGGAATAGGCTCCACAAGACTTCTATGCGAATTGCGTTCGAGGATATTTTTTAAGGCGTCATTCATAAAATTTATTTGGGTGTAATTTAACCAAAAGCAACTATAAACTGTAATAGGCAACTAAATTATATAATTGTACTTTTAGTATTAAAACTTATGACCAGAGCTTATATTAAAAAATTCAATCAAATTTCACTTAAAGATTTTGACACTGTCGGTGGTAAAAATTCTTCTTTAGGAGAAATGATTAGTAATCTCAGTAATCTAGGGGTTAAGGTCCCTGATGGTTTTGCAGTTACATCTTATGCTTTTAATGATTTCTTAATTAATAGTGGTTTAAATGCAAAAATAGATGCCGAGCTTGCTTCTTTGGATGTTGAAAACTTGGATCATTTGAGAAGAGCTGGGAAAAAATTAAGAGGTTTAATTCTAAAAACTCCCTTGCCCAATAAGTTGATTGACCAGATAAAATCTGAGTGGGACACGATCTCAACAGACGATAAGAGTTTTGCTGTTAGATCTTCTGCAACTGCTGAAGATTTGCCGGATGCTTCTTTTGCAGGCCAACAAGAAACCTTTTTAAACATAAAGGGGTTCGAAAATTTACTTGAAGCGATTCATAAAGTATATGCCTCTTTATTCACAGACAGGGCCATTTCTTACCGCAGTTTAAGAAATTTTACAGGTGAGCTTTCCATCTCTGTTGGCATCCAAGAAATGGTTAGAAGTGATCTTGGTTCATCTGGTGTTGCTTTTACTCTTGATACCGAATCTGGTTTTAAGGGCGCAATATTCATTACTTCTTCTTATGGTTTAGGAGAGGGCATTGTACAGGGCTCTGTTAATCCAGACGAGTTTTATGTCTTTAAGAATGCTTTGGAGCAAAATAAATTTCCTATCTTAAAAAAAACATTGGGGGAAAAGGCACAGAAAATGATTTTTGCCAATAATAATAAGGTAGGTAAAAGCATCAAATACGTCCCAGTTAAAAAAGAAGATGTTAGTACGTTTTCAATAAATGATGAGGAAATTATCGCACTTTCAAAATACACAAAAATTATAGAAGACCATTACAAAGTGCCCATGGATATAGAGTGGGCAAAAGATGGCATTAACGGTGAAATATATATTCTGCAAGCTAGGCCAGAAACAGTTCAGAGCAAGACAACAGATTATTTTGAAAAATTTACACTTCTTAAAAAAGCAAAAATTATAGTTTCAGGAAAAAGCGTAGGCCAGAAAATTGGATCAGGTGCTGCAAAAATTATTAAAGATATTTCTGAAATAGATAACGTAAAACCTGGCGATGTTTTAGTAACCGATATGACAGACCCAGACTGGGAGCCAATAATGAAAATTGCCTCAGCAATTGTTACAAACAGAGGGGGCCGAACATGCCATGCTGCAATCATAGCTAGAGAACTTGGTATACCTGCTGTCGTAGGGTGCAATACAGCTACAAAATATATTTTAGATAAAACTCCTATTACGGTAAGTTGCTCAGAGGGTAATGAGGGTAATGTTTATGAAGGAATTCTTGAGCACAAAGTCGACAAAATAAAATTTGGCTCTATGCCGGAGATTCCAGTAAAAATAATGATGAATGTAGGCAACCCTGATAGAGCAATGAGCTTTTCAATGATTCCAAATGAAGGTGTTGGGCTCGCCAGAGTGGAATTTATTATCAATAAAATGGTTGGGGTGCACCCAAAAGCTCTATTAGATATTAATTCTGTAGATGCTGAAACAGCGAAAATAATTACATCAAAAATATCTGGTTATTATGATCCTGTAAGTTTTTTTATAGACAAATTATCAGAGGGAATTTCTACAATAGCTGCATCATTCTATCCCAAACCAGTAATTGTAAGAATGTCAGACTTTAAATCTAATGAGTATGCCAACCTAATTGGGGGCAAGTTTTTTGAACCTATAGAGGAAAATCCAATGTTAGGGTTCAGGGGGGCTGGCAGGTACACATCACCAGATTTTAAGAAATGTTTTGAACTAGAATGCATTGCTCTAAATAAAGTAAGAAATGCGATGGGTTTGAATAACTTACAGATCATGATTCCGTTTGTTAGAACAATTGAAGAAGCTAAAGCTGTCTCAGAATTGTTGGAGGAAAATGGGTTGGCTAGAGGAGACAATGGACTGAAAGTGTTAATGATGTCAGAAATACCTTCTAATGCTCTTTTGGCTCATGATTTTTTAAAATACTTTGATGGGATGTCTATTGGTTCCAACGACATGACTCAGCTCACACTAGGCCTAGACAGAGATTCTTCTTTAGTAGCAGATATTTTTGATGAAAGGGATCCTGCTGTTAAAAGCATGCTATCAATGACTATTAAAGCCTGCAAAGAACAAAGTAAATACGTCGGCATCTGTGGTCAAGGACCTTCAGATCACACAGACTTCGCGAAGTGGCTTCTTGAAGAAGGGATTGAAAGTATTTCTTTGAATCCTGATACTGTTATTGAAACGTGGCTTGAATTAGCAAAAACTAAAGTTTAATTATCAAGTGCTGCGCCAACAGCTTCATGTTTTACTTGACCATCTGACATGTTTAACCCGTTAGCAAGATGCTTGTCTTCTGCAATAGCTTTGCTTAAACCTAAATCAGCTATCTTTTCTATAAATGGCAGTGTTACTTCATTTAAAGCTAGTGAGGCAGTTAGTGGAACAGCTCCAGGCATATTTGTTACACAATAATGAACAACTTCATCTTCAATAAATATTGGATCATCGTGCGTGGTTGGTCTGCTGGTTTCTACACAGCCACCCTGATCTATAGAAATATCAACCAATACACTGCCTGGCTTCATTACTTTTAGCATATCTTTAGTTATAACCTTTGGTGCTTCTTTGCCTACGACATAAACAGAACCAACAACTAGGTCAGAACGGCTAATGGCTTCAGAAATGCTATCAGGGTTAGATAGTATGTAGGATATATTTTCAGAACCAAATGAATGCTTAAGTTCGTCTAATTTGTTCTGAGATATATCTAACACATTTACATGTGCGCCTGAACTCAAGCCCTTTTTAATTGCTTCGGTACCGGCAACGCCTGCTCCAACCACAGAAACCTCTCTAGCGCTTACACTCTCAATCGACCCCAATAGAGTGCCAAGACCTTTGTTTGGTTTTAGTAAAAAATATTGGCCAACTACTAGGCTTATTTGGCCTGCAATTTTGCTCATTGGTGATAGCAATGGAAGAGAACCATCATCAGCAGTTACTGTTTCGTAAGCTACGCCAGTCACACCAGTTGAAATTAAATTCTTTGCGTTTTCTTTATTCCCTGCCAGGTGCAAATAAGTAAAAAGTGTATTTTTTGGTGAGAGAAATTGATTTTCTTCAGGCAGAGGTTCTTTTACTTTAATAATTAACTCTGAACTACCAAAAATGTCAGATGCGGTGCTTAGTATTTCTGCCCCAGCGTCTATATAGTCCTTATCGGTAAATCCTATAGCCGTGCCAGCGTTCTGTTCTACGTAAACTTTATGGTTTTTTGCGAGCACACTTACAGACGAAGGTATCAACCCAACCCTGCACTCATTATTTTTAATTTCTTTAGGTACGCCTATTATCATGAGCGGTAATTATAATTGAAAAATTGTTTTTGTTCATAAGGATTTATCGACCTCTGTTAATGAGGCTTCCAAAATATCAAACATTTCGTCAATTTGATCTTTGGTAATTATGAGAGGTGGGCATATTGCGATAATATCTCCTATAGCTCTTACTATGAGCCCATTTCTTTGGCAAATTTCAGCAATCTGTTTTCCTGTCTTACCATATGGTTCAAAATTTTCTCTAGTCTCTTTATTTTTAACAATTTCTAGACCAGCAATTAGGCCAACACCTCTTGCCTCTCCGACAAAATTAAAACTTTCAAGCTTGCTCACTCTTGCTTGGAAATGTGGGGCAATTTCTACGACATGTCGATAGAGGTCTAGTTCTTCATAAATCTCAAGTGTTTTGAGAGCAACAGCACAAGCTACAGGATGCCCAGAATACGTATAGCCATGTCCAAAAACACCGACCTCGTTACTGGCTTTTTTTATTGGCTCAAATACTTCATCAGGCACTATTACTGCACTTATTGGAATGTAGCCAGAGGACAATGCTTTTGCAATTGTTATAGAAGATGGTTTCATAGAGAATGTTTCATACCCCCAACAATTTCCAGTTCTTCCAAAACCACAAACAACCTCATCATCTATCAAAGGAATATCATATTTATTTAATACCTTTTGGACCTCCGGAAAATAATTATTAGGCGGGATAAGAACTCCACCTGCTCCTATAAGAGGTTCTGCGATCATAGCCATAAAGCAATCTTTTCCTTCTAGATTTATTAGCTCCTCAAGGTTGTTAACTATACGAGCAACAAAATCAGCTTCTGATTCCTCTGCTTGTTGTTCACGATAATAATGAGGTGTGTCAGTATGAAAAAAATTAGGTAATGGCAAATCAAAAAGCTTATGGTTGGCTGGTATTCCTGTCATGCTTCCACTGGCAACAGTAATGCCATGGTAGCCTTTTTTTCTTGCAAGAAATTTCTTCTTATCAGTTTTACCAAGAGCATTGTTGAGGTAAGTAAACAATTTGTATTGAGTGTCATTGGCATCTGAACCAGAGTTACCAAAGAAAACTTTACCCTCATCGTATGGTGATAATTCTATTAATTTTTCTGAGAGCATTATCGCTGGTTCATGACTTTTTGAAGCAAACAAGGAGCCATAGCCAAATTTTTGCATCTGGTCCGCCGCAGTTTCAACCAAACTTTCATTGCCAAAACCTAGCGCATTGCACCAAAGACCTGCCAGGCCTTCTATATATTTTTTTCCATCAACATCATAAACATAAATGCCCTCACCTTTGTTTAATATCAGTGGGTCGGAATCCTCATGCACCACAAGATTTGTGGCTGGGTGAAATAAGTTTTCAATATCTTTTATTGCTAGGTTTTTACTTTTCATTTTGTTCATTTTTTGCAATTAAAGGGCCTAGTGATTCTAGAAACTCCTCATCTTTTTCAAGATACATTTTATTAAAATGCTTATGATCACGAAAGCTTTTTAAAGGTTGTCCCAAACCATAAATGCCATTTTTTCGTGAATCTCTCACATGATGTAAATCTAACTCTACGATAAACTTGTCTTCACCAACATCTGACTTGTGCATGATTTCTCCATCAGGGTTGCACACGATAGATTTTCCACAACCCTGTTCACCAGCACCATTAATATCAACATAAAATAGTTGTTGTTGAGCTGCAGTAGCTTGCACCATAACTTGCTCAATTTCACGGTCTTTTGTTGGTGTAAGCGTCGGATTAATAATAACTTCTGCACCCTTCAAAGCAAGAGCTCTACTGGTTTCTGGGAACCATAGGTCATAGCAAATATGCACTCCAATCTTGACAGTTCCATTGTAGGAAAAGACACAAGCTTCATTGCTCAGGTCTACATCTTTTTCATAAGGCAACCAGGGGAAATTTTTTTTACATTTTTCCACAATTTCTCCTTTGGCATTAAATATTGGCGCAACATTAAAAGTCTTATTGCCTTCTTTCGTATAAAAAGTGCCTGGAATCAGCCAAGCTTTTAATGTTCTTGCTAAAGCAGAAAACTTTTGCTCAAAATTCTCTAAGTAAAAGTCTGAGTTACCAGAACCAGGACCACCCACACAAAGCTCACTTAGTACTATTATGTCGCAGTTATCTTCCTTAAACCTTAGAACTTCCTCTTCGACGAGCTTGAAGTTATTACCTTTCTTTAAATCTAATTGAAGACAGCCCACCTTTAAGCTGTTCATTAGGTTGCTGCCTTTTGTTTTGAGCTCGCATAGGTGATTAAGATTGTTGCGCCAATCAATGCAAAGCTGGCAATATTTAAAATTAAATCGAATCCATACTCTAAGATATACAAAGAACCGACCAATGGGCCTGTAGCCAAACCAACCTTTGAGACAAAACCAGCTAATGCTGCCATTTGTCCATGACTATCAAAAGAAGCACAAAGGCCTAGTATGTATGGAATCACAAAAGCCCAAGCAATGCCGGTGACTGTATTTGCTATGAAATAAATAGTGATGTTGTCTGAATAATGCAACAGAAAGGTAAAGACAGCCGAAACACTTACACCAATAAAAAGAGGTATTGTTCTGCCATATTTTGTTCCAATCATATAAACCAAGAGGCCGCCTGAAATAGATATTATGTTTGCAACTGTTAATAAATTACTTATTTCTGTGTTTACTAGTCCAATGTCTTTTCCAAGCTCAAATGCATAATCAGCAACCCCCATATTTGAGGCCTGAAATAGAAATAGTGCTATTAGTGCAAGGACCAGGAGGAAGCTTAGGTTTATTTTAAATGGGTTGTTGTTATTGTTGGCTTTTCGTACGTTTGGAATAAAAGGCAATATCAATAGTGTCATAAGGCTGAACAACATCAGCACCCCAAAGACAGCCATGTGACCAAAACTCTCAACTAATCTTGGCACGGTCCAGATGCCTATGCTGCCGAAACTATACTGAACTACCAACAACATACCGAAAATTTTGTCTGGATTTAGAGTTCTGGCTATAACCGATAGACCTATCCCTACTGAAATGCCTCCAATCGTTCCGTGAAGGAAGCGTACTGCTATCAGATTCTCTGCTGAAGTTATCTGAGATGAAATAACGTCAACACACATCATGAGAACCAACAAGATGCCTGCTGTTTTTCTCCAAGGTATGTTCTTTACAAGAAATGTCGCGATAAGTGCACCAGCAGCTGCTCCATATTTATTCGCGCTTACAATTAGGCCGGCTTCATCACGACCAACGCCCAGCCCATCGACAAATGCAGATAAAAAAGCTCCTCCAAGATTCACGTAAAATAGACCTGCTGTAGCCAGGATGGCATACATGACAGCGGCAAGAGTGCTATCTTGGTGGATGTTTAATTTCATATCTAATTTATTTTACAAAATGGCTTAATCTCATTAGCTGTAAAAACAGCAGAATCCCATGAGTATGTATATCCATCACTAAAGTAATAATACGTCATATTATTAGGAAGGAAAGCCATGGTAATTCCACCAAACCCAGACATGAAAGGCACCCATGTTTCCTCTTTGCACCCAAAGGTTCCTTTATTGTATTTTCTCAACCAAAACCCATTGTTATAAAAAAGATTTGTCCCAGGTATTGCTATTAGCGCTTCCTCAGGCTTTTTAAAAACATCTTTTAAAAAAGAAAATTTTTCACTTCTATCTTTCTTTGTTTTATGCACAAAATTTGACAACTTAACCAAATCGCCTGGCAAGAAATACATCCCCCAACCCGTATATGGTTGAGCGCTTTCATCCACTGTTCTTAATGAATGGTTGGTAGCATAGCTCATATCCAAATTGGCAAAAAGAGGGGCCAAAAGATCTGAGTAATAATCTTTCAGGTCAGTATTTTTAATTAAAAATTGGTTAAGTGCTTTACCTAAAATGTAAGTATCAGATGTATGGTAGACAAATCTAGAGCCTGGTTTTGATTTTCTTGGGTATGCTGAGCAAGCAGTTTTTATTTTTTCAGAGTCTGTTAATTTATCAAAAATGAACTCTATTTGTTTTAAGCCTGCTTCGTCAATATCATGAATCGTGCTGATAAAATTTCCAGCTGCCATGTCAGATAAATTTTCAATGGTGATATTGTTCCATTTTTTGCCTCTACACTCTTCCACTAATTCTTTTACCGAAATATTTGAAATGCTTTTATACTCATTTTCTATTAATGATATCCCCAATGTCCCAGCTAATGATTTAGCTAATGAGTAGCTAGGCAATAACATTTGCTCGCATAGAGGATACAAGCCTTCCCTCGTCTGACAGTTGCTTGCATAATGAGTATCACCATCTATCAGGCCATACAGTGTTACATTACTCTGGATAAAGTTTTTACTATCAGCAAAGACTTTGCCTGGTATATTGTAAGTTTGATAAAGCGAATCTATTGATACCGGCATAGCAGCTGTTCCAGGCCTAGTTTTTGGCGTAAAATCTGCTTGATTTAGGTTAAGGTTTGCCTGGTATAGTGCTATGTAA
>TARA_B100001093_G_scaffold271833_2_pt1 | contig 26398 bp, 20 predicted proteins | sample TARA_B100001093 | Tara Oceans TARA_B100001093 (sample SAMEA2623116) | marine metagenome | biome: marine biome (ENVO:00000447); feature: surface water layer (ENVO:00002042); material: "saline water (ENVO:00002010), including plankton (ENVO:xxxxxxxx)" | depth 5 m | reverse complement strand
AGACATAACTCGTTGAAAATAAGAAAGCCAACTGTCGGATTAATCGGTCGCTTCGCGCCCTCTTGTGCAGAGTCCAGCGCATCGCGCTGATTTCGTGAACCGCTTCGCGGTCAGGGGCACGCGAACCTCCTGCGTCGGTTCTCGTCCGAAAGGATGGTTTAGAAAATAAGAAAGCCAACTGTCGGACTCGAACCGACGACCGGCTGATTACAAATCAGCTGCTCTACCAACTGAGCTAAGTTGGCCCCTTAGCTCGCCGCGAACGGCGGGAGAGGAATGTATTCATGGATTCGACGGCTGCAAGACGTGGTTTCAGGTTTTTCAATTCGCGAAATCCTGCTCTGGCAGGCCTGATTCAGTATCGAAGCTACTTTTCAGCCTCTCATAGCTGACGTATCATTACCTGATGCGAAATTGGATCCAGTTCCTGACAGTCGTCGGGCTGATACTGCTCTCCCAAAGCTACGGTATCTCACAAGAGATCGAAAAAGCTAAATCGGGGCGTCCCCTTGTGACGCAGGTGGGAGAAAACAACTACCGTATCGGAAAAATCCGCCTCAATTCCAAATCCCGTGAAATCCGCATCCCCGTGACGGTCAACATGCGGGAGGGCGGGCCCATGGAATATTTACTCGTGCACGAGACGGGCAAAGTGCACGAATCAGTCTTGGTAACCGATATCTCACCGCTTCACCTTCAGATCGCCCTGAAACTGCTCAAATACAAAGCCGGGCACGGGGATGTTTTCAACCGACTCCTGCCTCCTCACCTGATCAAAGAGGAAGGCGGCTCCCGCGACGAGCGCGGCGAATTGACCGAATTCCTTTTTCAGCCTGATAATTCAGATGTCGGAACCGCTGCCTCGAAAATGATCCTCGACGGCGATTCTCTGGAACCCCTCCTCAGTCCGGGGTGGATTCATACCGGCTCCACACGTCACGAAGGCCAGTTCATGGCCCAAGCGGAAGGTGGCTTTATCGCCATCTATCTCGATCCCAACGCCATGTTCAACATGATTCGCGAGGGAGCGGATATCGACGAACGCTGGGGTGCCAATGCTGAGGACATACCCGAGATCGGAACCAAAGGAGAACTTGTCATTCGCCCTGCCTCTTCGTAAATTCTCTCCCCCTCGAACCATGAAACCTCTGCTGTCCGCTCTCTTCATTCTCTCCTTCCTCGTGACGGCTCTCAGCGCCCAGGACCGCATCACCGGCAGCCCTGACGGTGACGTTTCTCTGAAACTCGAAATCGAACGGGCAATCGCCAAGGGAGCCTCCTACCTTGAGTCGCAGCAGAACCCGGAAACTGGCTCGTGGAGTGATCCGACTCTCCCTGCCCTCACTGCGCTACCCATTTCTGCAATCATGGGAGATCCCAAACGCGATCCGGAGGCTACTTTGCCATCCTCCGCTGAAAAAGGTTACGAGTTTCTTCTTTCGAACGTGAAGGTCGACGGAGGCATCTATGGTAAGGGCCTCGCCACCTACAACACCTCGCTTTCCATGATGGCGCTCGCTCAGTCCGGTCAGGAAGAACACCTCCCTGTTATCGCGAGGGCCCGCCGACTCCTCATTAACCAACAGCAAGACTTCGATAAGCCCGGCGAAGTTGATAATATGTTCGACGGAGGAATCGGCTACGGCGGCACCTACGCACACTCCGATTTGTCCAACACCCATTTTGCGATGGAAGCACTCTACTATTCGCAGAAGGTACTGGCTGACACCGAATACGACGCATCATCCGAATTCGACCTCGACTGGGACGCGGCAATCGAATTCGTTAGCCTCGTGCAAAATTCAGAATCAACTGTCGATCGGCTGGGCGAAGCCTTCGCGCTGCGAGATGATGACGACGGTGGTTTTGTCTATTTCCCGGCCAACACCAAATCCGATCAAATCAAAATCAAAGGAGAAGACGGCAAGGAACGCACTGCTCTGCGTAGCTACGGCAGCATGAGCTACGCCGGCCTGCTTGCTTTTATTTATGCCGACCTGGACCGTGATGACCCTCGCATCGCCTCGGTGATGAGGTGGCTGCAGAACAACTACACTCTCGAAGAGAATCCCGGCATGGATTCGCAGGGACTCTTTTACTACTTCCACACCATGTCGAAGGCTCTGGCCATCACCGGCACCAACCAACTCGTCACACCGGAAGGCAATGAGATCAACTGGAAGCAGGACCTCGCCCTTCGCGTCATGAGCCTTCAGCAGCCGGATGGATCCTGGGTCAATGAGGAGTCCAACCGATGGCTGGAAGACGACACCTCCATGGTCACAGCCTACGGTATGTTAACGCTGCAGCACATTTACCGAACGCTTTAGTGGCAGCGAATCAGCCGGTTTGGACCGGCCGCTTGGCCAGGCAGCATTACACCCCACCGAACCTCCGTTGCCGCTTCTGGTATTCGCCTGCGGCCTCCAACAAATTATCGCGACGGAAGTCAGGCCAGAGGGTTTTCGTGATGAAGATCTCAGAATAACTAATCTGCCAGAGCAGGAAGTTGGAAACCCGGAACTCGCCACTGGTGCGAATTAGTAGATCCGGGTCGGGATAAGCGGCAGTGTTGAGTTGAGCGGCGAAGGTGGCCTCGTCAAGATTCCCGGGATCCAGTTCGCCGTCTTGGGCCTTCTTCATGAGCGATCGGGTCGCCTCGACAATTTCCTCTCTTGAACCATAGCTCAATGCCACAACAAGGGTCAGACCGTCATTACCAGCCGTAGCTTCGATCGATTTCTCAAGCTCTTTCTGATTCGACTTTGGCAGCTTATCAATCTGGCCAATTACCCGAAGTCGGATGTTATTCTTGATCAACGAAGAAGTTTTCTCCTTGAGAAAATGCGCTAATAAACCCATCAGCGCTTTCACCTCCGCTTCGGGACGCTTCCAGTTTTCGGAACTAAAGGCATAGATGGTTAGGTAATCGACCCCGATTTCACCGCAGGTTTCGAGCGCAATCTCGACAGACTCAGCACCGGTTCGATGACCTTCACGACGAGGCAGTCCACGTTCCCTGGCCCACCTGCCATTGCCATCCATGATGATAGCAATGTGCCGCGGGATCTCTTTGTCAGGATCGAACGCAGCCATAAAAATAAGGTCAACGCCTAACGAATGATGGTCTGGTCGCGGGATGGGCCCACTCCAACCATGCTGACCCGAGTATCCGTTTCTTTTTCAATGCGCGCTAAATATGCGCGCGCATTCTCGGGGAGATCGTCGTAATTACTCACGCCCGTCGTATCCGACTCCCAACCGGGAAGATTCTCATAGACTGGCTCGACGCGTTCAAAATCCTTGGCGCTCGCAGGCGGCAGGAGCAACTCCTCGCCATCCAATTCGTAGTGAGTGCAGACCGGAATCTCGGGACAGTCATCAAGACCGTCGAGAATAGTGATGGCGAGATCGTCAAACCCATTGACCATGGCCGCGTAACGCACCAGAACAAGGTCAAGCCAACCACAACGACGCTTGCGCCCCGTGGTTGCCCCGAACTCCCGGCCCATTTTGTGGAAACGATCTGCAAGAGTTTCGTTCTGAGTGGGGAACGGGCCTTCGCCAACACGCGTGGTGTAGGCTTTGGTCACGCCGACGACACGGTCAATCTTGTGCGGCGGCACACCCGAACCGGTGCACGCTCCACCGGATGTGGTGTTGGAAGAAGTGACGTAAGGATAAGTTCCCTGGTCGATGTCGAGGTAAGTTCCTTGAGCCCCTTCGAAAAGGAGGGACTTCCCGTCCTTCATCGCCTCGTGAAGCCTGCCAACAGTGTCGGTCGAAAAGGGCTTCAAGCGCTCGGCTGCAGCAAGAAGATCTTTGCCGATGACTTCCACATCGAGCTTGTCCATACCAGCGGCCTCGAACAGTGTGTTGCAGTCATCAATGCGCTGCGCGAGTCGCTCAATGAATTGGACTGGATCACCCACGAGGTCGTGGAGCCGAAATCCAATACGGTCGATCTTGTCACCATAAGCTGGGCCAATGCCGCGCTTCGTAGTGCCAATCTTGCCATCGCCCTTACTAGCTTCCTTGTAGGCATCCATCTCACGATGAAACGGCATGACCAAGTGAGCCCGATCAGAAATGACAAGATTCTCAGGTGTCACCTTGATCCCTTTTCCGGCAAGACCATCAATTTCTCCAAGCAAAGCGACTGGATCCATAACAACACCGTTACCAATGACACACTGCTTGTCGGGCCAGAGAATACCCGATGGAATGAGATGAAGGATATATTCCTTACCTTCGCTAATGACCGTGTGGCCGGCGTTGTTGCCACCTTGGGCACGGACTACGACATCGGTCTTCTCCGTGAGGAGGTCGACGATTTTTCCTTTTCCTTCATCGCCCCACTGGGCGCCAATCACTATAGTGTTCGACATGAGTATTAACTCTTTCTGAAAACAAAATTCAGGCCCGAATCAGTCAAACATGCTCAACCTCGATCGGGCGCAAACCCCAATCTCTCGCACAGTCGGCGCGAAGAGCAAGTATTCCCGTAAAATCAGGCACAACCAGGCATTAGACGACCTTCATCGCGGCCGAAAGGGCGATCAATGCAACGGCTGCCAGAATTGCGACTACGCCGACAATTATTGCGATTTGACCCAAGGTGTCTCTCTTCTTAATTTTCTCGATCGGAGACAGATTTTTAAAGTTGGTAGGTAAATTGGAGACCTCCGCTACTGCAGGCGGCTGGCCGTGAGCCGCATCAGTGTAGCCTGCGGAGTCGGCCCCGGCCGCAGATTCTTCAGGGGTTTCAGCTGCGACTTCACCGTCAGAAAACACTGCCTGAACATTACCAAAGGCGATCTGAAGGCCCTCAGAAAGGGGGCTCTCAGTGACTTGTTCTCCATTGACGAACGTCCCGTTGGTGGAACCAAGATCCGTTACTTGGTAAATACCATCAGCATTTCGAATGACTGCATGCGAACTGGAAAGAGAAACGTGGTCGATGATGACGTCATTATCCGGGCTGCGGCCAACGGAGAGTTGCTCGATACCTTCTAGATCGACTGCGTAGGGTTCCTGATCCGGGACGTAAATGGAGAGTGTTGCCATATCTTAAGAGGAGTTTTTACACTGAGTCAGCGTGATTGATCAATCAGATTAGCAAATTCTTCAAAGAAATAAGAAGCATCATTTGGGCCGGGAGCAGCCTCAGGGTGATACTGGACAGAGAAAACCGGATAATCTCGGTGACACATACCTTCGACCGTATCGTCGTTGAGGTTGATATGCGTGACCTCAATATGATCGGGCAAGGAGTCACCATCTGCCGCAAAACCGTGGTTCTGCGACGTAATGGCGATCTTGTCGCTACGCAGGTCCTTAACGGGATGATTTCCACCACGATGGCCAAACTTCAACTTGAAGGTTTTGCCGCCAAACGCGTGAGCCAAAACTTGGTGACCTAGACAAATTCCAAAGACCGGTTTTTTGTCAATAATCTGCCTTACTTCACCGTGAATGTAGTCCAAAGCGGCCGGGTCACCCGGGCCGTTTGAGAGAAAGACGCCGTCCGGATTGCGCGCCAGCACCTCCGAGGCAGGAGTTCGTGAGTTCACCACCTCGACTTCAAATCCTTTCTGACGGAGGCTGCGGAGAATATTGCGCTTTATGCCGAAATCGTAGGCAACGATACGGTACTTAGGCTCAATGAGCGGGCGGTACATTTCACCGTCCGTCTCCTCAAGCGTCTCACCGGAAGTCGGATTTACCAAGGTCCACTCGCGACTGAGCTTACCTTCCGGGTCCCAATGATATGTCTCATCGGTGGTCACCTCTTTCACAAAATCAGAACCCTCCATCGGCGGAGCATTTTTTGCGGCCTCAACGGCTCCATCAAGATCGAGGCTACCGTCAGTGGAGAGCGTGGCTCTCATCGCTCCGGACACCCGAAGCCGCTTGGTCAGCGCCCGTGTATCAATCCCTTCGATTCCAGGAACGCCGGCATCGGCAAGGTAATCGTGCAAAGACTTCTCAGAACGCCAGTTGCTCGGAATCTCACAAAGCTCCTCGATAACAAACCCACGCACGTGGATCTGACTGCTCTCAGAGTCGACTTCCGTGGTGCCGTAGTTCCCTATCAGCGGGCAGGTCATCGTGACGATTTGGCCCCGATAGGAAGGGTCTGTCAGGATCTCCTGATAGCCCGTCATCGAGGTGTTGAAGCAAATTTCCCCAGTCTGGGTAACCTCTGCTCCAAATGCAATTCCTTCAAAGACTGTTCCGTCTTCGAGTGCCAGCACTGCCCGTTTCCGTTCTCTTGCCATTGGGTTGCAGGCGCCTTTGTAAAAGGGCCTCCGGAGAATGACAGAAGAGCGAGCGCTTTCAAGTGGTTTTCCCTACTCAAAATTCGCTTTTCGCGAAGCGAGCCACGGGATGAGCCTCCCAAACTGGTAAAGTCTTTAACTCTTCCGAAACACTGCGGCTTAACGGGAGGCCCCAGGTTGACCAGAACGGCTTTAAATTCATCCCGCATGCCTTGGATAGACGAATGACCCACTGGTCGTTGATCTCCTGCTGTCCCTTCGGCCACTCCTCTTTCTCAAGCTGGTTGTATTCGACAAAAACCTTCGTGAAAGGCTCCCAACCAAACTCCTCTTGAACCATTAAATAGGTCTCCAAAGCGGTCCAAACTCCCCACTCTTCGAAATCGGGCCCACCCGCAAAATACGCATTAATTCTCTGGCGCCTATCCAGCGGTCGCATTGCTCGATGCGTTTCGTTGCGATTCGTTCCGATGAACTCCTCATACACATACACCGACCAGAGGTTACAAGTCGTTTCGACGGTTCGAGGCAACGCCCAAAGGTTATGTTGATGATTATGGCCATACTCGTGAAAGAAGCCCCAGGAGCCTTCGTCCATGAGGCGCTTAGCATCGACCGCTAATTCGGCAGTGCCGTCGAGGTGCGCCGCCACCGGGTAGGAGCTATGCATGAAACCTGCTGCCGTCTGGCGATCAAAAACGATGCGCTCTGCGCGATAGTGATTTCGGTCCACCCCAACAAGGATAGCTGAGGTATCGATGATGCCGTTCCAAACCTCCATCAATGCATCCGGATCCGAAAGACCACGGATATAGTCGGACGGAATCGTGACGATCATTCGGTCGCTAGCCAACTCGGCCCACGGACCGGGATAATTCCGGATCTCGCTCCTCCACTTCTCAAGATCGGTTTCACCATGAATGTAAACCGGAGCGGCCACGCCCCCTTCTATGGTGACCTCCAACTGGTCATACTTCGCTTCCCGAGGCACACGAATAGTCACGATACCCCCGAGGCCACTGGATGCCTCCGTTGTCGAACTGTTAACCGGCACCTTCACTTGCCAGTCGGGGTAGCGATGCCACTCGTCCCGATTCTTAAGCCCTCCATTGTAGGACCCAATCACGACCTCAAATCCTTCTCTCGCAACCTTGGCCGGCAGGGTGACTCGAATCACTTCGCCAGGGGCTGCATAGATACCGGTAGGACGCATCTCCTTTGCAGCCCACCCGCCCGCGAGCCGGCCCTCAAGCCACCCATGATAGGTCCCGTCCATCATGAAGGTCTTGGAAATTCGCTCCGCATCTTCCGAAACTTGTCCGGGGTAGTCGGAAGCGGCCGGGATAGCATACATGACACCAGCTGGAGTATTCTCATTGAAAAAAGTTTCTAGTTCAATGATGGCGTCGACGAGAGGATCGACTCCAGGCACAACTGGGGACTTCTTGGTAGGAATGATAGGACCAACCGCTTTATTCAGGTCTCTCAGGACGATAAGAAAACTCTCCAGCGCAGCTCCTTTTAGCCCCTTGGCTTCCCGCATTTTAGCAATGAGCGCCTCACGAACTTCCGTGCTCTGGTCCTTGTCTGCGGCAGCAAGAGCTCGGGCGGCACTTTCGGAATCTGTAATACCCATCGGAGTCAGGGCCAGCTGAGTGCCCTTTAATGAGGCCACCGCTTCAGGAATCGCCGTCAGCTGGATGGGCCCCTTTGCCATGTATCCGTCGGGGTTATATTGAATCCCGGTAGCAGCGAGGACACGGTTGCCAGGGAACTTCGAAAAATCAGGGAACTTCTTTTTAAAAGCCCACGGCGTTGTTGCGGTAACGACGCCGCCGCCGTCGTTAATAAACTCAAACAGCCTCACCATATTTACCTCTTCAGCAAGATCATTGGCGACCACGCAGTAGACCGCCACATCGTGCTCCTCGAGTTCGTCGACCGCAAACACTTGGGTTTCAAATCCCGCTTCCTGGAGAATGACGGAGAGGGATTCGAGCTTGGGGTGAACCCCCACGATCGGAGTGCTGGAACGCCCGACCCAACGAATCGCATTTTTCACCGCCCTCGCAGCCGCCGGCTGTGCATACAAATCGACTGACTTAAGAAACGCACCATGTGTAAAGCCCACGGCCCGACCTCTCTCCACCTCCGAAGCAGCCGCCACGATGGTGCCCCTATTATCTTCGATGATCGGGAAGGCCCCGTCCCCGGTGATATTGATAGAGCCCGGAACCGCATTACCAAGGACAATCTCGCCACCCACTCCAATAATCAGTTGTCGAACGGAATCCTCAGCCTGTAGCGCTCCGGCGAGCATCCAAATGAAAGAAAGTGTGATAAACGATTTCATAATGTGGGTCGATCGAGGTGAACGCAGTATGGCACCTACCTGAAGCTCATGTGAGCATGAATCTACGGTATGACACAAATCTATTCCGGAAACCAGTATGGCGGACAAACATCTCCATCTTACTTGTCCCTTTATCGTGTGAAGTGCTAAGGGTCACAATATGATTCAACTACCTGCCGTTTTCATCGCCGCCTCAATCCTACTCATCCCCTTTGGCGCGATCGCTGAAAATCAGCTCAAGCCACTGATGGCGGTTCCTGATAAAATCGCCCTCAATGAAAGATTCAAAACCCCCTTCGACCTCAAGAAAAAGAAGGAAACCTGGACCCAGCGCCAGGCGACCCGCTGGGCAGTCAAAGACGGCGTGCTGGGCGGGCAGCCTTCCTCATCGGAGAACCAGACGGCCAAGTCGCACCACAAGGGCTTGGAAGCTCGCCTTAGCATTCCCGTGACCCCCCCAGAGTGCATTGCCAAGTTCTCGATTCGTTTTCTTGAAGGAGAAGAAACTACCGTCGTCCCCTTTATTGAATTCGGTCACCATATTATCCGCGTTCGCTTTGATAGCGAAAAGGGCGTTTCCCTGCTCGCTGACTACGAATCGATAAAAATTGCCGAAGACAAGGACTTCATCTACCAGCCAGCCGAATGGATCCACATGCTCGCCGAGCTAAAAGGTGAGGAGTTTATTGTCCAAATCCAGGATGGGCCCACCCTTTACGGAAAACATCCTATCATGGGCTACCCTGCCCCCAGCGGCGGCAACGGCTTTGGCATAGCCGGACTGCGTGGCGGTCAGGTCGAGATCGACGACTTGACTCTTTGGACCGTCAAAAAAGAGCCCCAGCCCGGATGGGGAGCACGACGGGTCCAATTTCCCGCCTTTGCCCCGGTTCAGTTGCGAGAAAAGCCGAAGAAGTAATCTTCCGCCCAGTTAGGTGCCGCAACGACGCACAAATTCCCCCATTTTCCATCGTCCCACCCGGCTTTGCCTTTGACCAGAGGCCGGAGATGGCGTATCGCGGGATGCTCTGACTTTCTTGATTTTCGAATCCGGCGGCAGGGTTGTTAAATGTTATTAAATACCATGTCCTCGGCTCCCAGTATCATCTACACCAAGACTGACGAAGCTCCCGCATTGGCGACCTACTCGCTGCTTCCAATTATCCAGGCTTTCACCAAGTCTTCCGGCATCAACATCGAGACGCGAGACATTTCACTCGCCGGCCGCATCATCGCCGTTTTCCCTGAGTTCCTCAACGAAGACCAGCGAATTGGCGACGACCTTTCCGAACTCGGTGAACTGGCCAAGACGCCCAACGCCAACATCATCAAGCTGCCGAACATCAGTGCTTCCATCCCGCAGCTCAAAGCCGCTATCGAAGAGCTTCAAAGCCAAGGCTTCAATCTGCCGTCCTATCCCGATGAGCCTTCCAACGACGACGAAAAGGGCATTAAGGCTCGCTATGACAAGGTCAAGGGCAGCGCAGTGAACCCCGTTCTCCGCGAAGGCAACTCTGACCGGCGTGCTCCGAAAGCCGTGAAGGCATACGCAAAAAATAATCCTCACCCCATGGGGGTCTGGTCCGTGGATTCGAAAACTCGCGTCGCCAGCATGAGTGAAAACGATTTTCGCTTCAACGAGCAATCCGTCACCGTAGAGAACGCCACCGATGTTCGGATCGAACTCGTCGGCGCCGACGGCTCCACCACCGTGCTGAAAGATTCCACGCCTCTGCTTCCCGGTGAAGTCCTCGATGCCACTGCGATGCGCAAGGACGCGCTTGTGGCTTTCCTCGAAGACCAAGTCGCTGCAGCCAAGGCAGAGGGAATCCTTTTCTCTCTGCACATGAAAGCCACCATGATGAAGGTTTCTGACCCCATCATCTTTGGTCACGGAGTGCGTGCTTACTTCAAAGACCTCATCGAAAAGCGGGGCGATGTGATCAATGAACTCGGTGTCGACTTCAACAACGGATTCGGTGATCTCATTTCCAAAATCGAATCCCTCCCCGCTGACCAGAAAGCCGACATCGAAGCCGACATTGAGGCCTGCTACGAGAACGGTCCTGACCTGGCCATGGTGAACTCCGACAAGGGCATCACCAACCTGCACGTTCCCAGCGACATCATCATCGACGCTTCGATGCCCGCCATGATCCGGACATCCGGACAAATGTGGAACAAAGACGGCAATCAGCAGGACACCCTTGCCGTCATTCCTGACAGCAGCTATGCCGGTGTATACGCAGCGACCGTTGATTTCTGCCGGGAACACGGCGCTTTCGATCCCACCACGATGGGTACGGTCCCCAACGTCGGGCTCATGGCTCAGAAAGCCGAGGAATACGGTTCTCACGACAAGACCTTCGAGATACCCGCTGACGGTACGGTCCGCGTCGTAAGCAGCGAGGGTAACACGCTCATTGAGCACAGTGTTTCCGAAGGCGACATCTGGCGCGCCTGCCAGACCAAAGACGCCCCTATCCGCGACTGGGTAAAGCTCGCCGTGAATCGAGCCCGCGCTACCGGTAGTCCAGCTGTCTTCTGGCTCGACGAAAACCGCGCTCACGACAACCAACTCATCGCTAAGGTGAATACCTATCTCGCCGATCACGATACCGATGGACTTGAGATTCACATCCTCGCCCCGATCGAGGCCACCAAATTCTCCCTCGAGCGCATCAAGCGCGGAGAAGATACCATTTCCGTGACAGGCAACGTGCTGCGTGACTACCTCACTGACCTCTTCCCTATCCTGGAAGTAGGCACCTCCGCCAAGATGCTCTCCATTGTTCCTCTTATGAACGGCGGCGGCCTCTTCGAAACCGGAGCCGGTGGTTCCGCTCCCAAGCACGTTCAGCAGTTTGTCGCTGAGAACTACCTGCGCTGGGATTCCCTCGGGGAATTCCTCGCCCTCGCCGTTTCTCTCGAACACCTTGGAGAGAACTGCGACAACGCCAAGGCAAAAGTCCTTGGTGCCACGCTCGATGACGCCACTGGTAAGTTTCTCCTCGAAAACAAATCTCCAACCCGTCGCCTTGGGGGCATCGATAACCGCGGCAGCCACTTCTACCTAGCGCTATACTGGGCTGAAGCACTCGCAGACCAAGATGACGACGCCGACCTCAAGGCGGAGTTTGCTCCGGTCGCACAGACCATGCTCGAGCATGAGGCCCGCATCATCGAAGAACTCATCGGAGTTCAGGGCCAAGCTATTGGAGTCGGCGGATATTATCAACCGGACGAAGAGATGGCTTCCAAGTCCATGCGCGCCAGCGCCACGTTCAATGGCATTATCGACAGGATCTAATTTCACCGCCAAAAGAACACTTACGAAAAAGGCCGGGTTAGATAAACCCGGCCTTTTTATTTTCTAAAACCTTCAGGATGATCAGAGCAAATCCTGCAATACCTTGCCGGTGTGCGGGTCCTTGATCTTGGCATCATTGTATTTCTCGCCGTAGCGTTTCAACTGCTTCGCCATCTTTTTAAGAACTGGTCCCTGCTCAGGGTGTTTGACGAAGTTTTGAAGCTCGTCAGGATCCTTGTCGAGATCGTGCAACCACGCTTCGTCTTGATCGGAAAGAATGAGCTTGTGGGTGGGTGTCACCGCCGCGACCCAGCCCTTGGTATCTTCGGAAGACTGATTCGTTCCACGCATGAAGGTAATATCGGGTCCTTTGAGCGCTTCTCCCCGGAACACGCCGCTGAGGTCACGTCCTTCTTCCAAGCCCGAATGCTGCGCCCCCATCATTGTGAGAATAGACGGCATGAAATCGGTCGTATTCATCGCATGATCAATCTGCACTCCGGCTTCGATGTGTTCCGGCCAGCGTATCACGAACGGAATTTTCGCTGAGGCTTCCATTGGCTTACCCTTATTCTGCAGGCCGTGTTCGCCACGAAGATCGCCGTGGTCCGCAGTAAAAATGAAGATGGTGTTGTCATAAAGCTCACGCTCCTTCAACGCTTCGATGAGCTTGCCCATGTTGTCGTCGATGCACTTCATCATCCCGTGATACTGCGCCATGGGATACCTGGTGCTCTTCGCCGGCTTGGCCCAACTAGGCGCTTTGTCAGGATCTTTCCCAAAGGTACGAGGTGCTTCGATCTTGTCATCACTGAACATCGTGTCATAAGGAGCGCGGACAGTATCAGGACCATGAGGATCCGGAATACTGACCATGTAGGCGAAAGGGCTGTCCTTGTGTTCGTCAATAAAATCGATCGTGCGATCCACGAGCCAGTCGGTGGCGAAAGACTCTTCATCAGCTCCATTTACCGAATAGCTCGGCTTGTCCTTTTCGTCGCGAGCCTTTACGCGTGGTCCTTCGTCAGTCAGTTCGAACTGCTTCCAGTGTCCGCGGTTGAACATATATCGATTGTCATCAAAGCCGAATTGGCGCTCAGGTCCCCACTGCGGTTTGCCTAAACCATCGAGATGCCATTTGCCGGCATAGCCGGTCGCATAGCCGGCCTCGCCAAGCTTGTGACCGAAGGTGACGATGTCATCATTGAGATGAACACTGTTGTTCGTCACCGGCGTGTTCTGCGGGTAGCGGCCGGAGACAAAAGACGATCGCGATGGTGAACAGACCGGGGTCGCAGCGTAAAACTTCGTACACAGAGCTCCCTCCGCAGCCATCTGGTCGATATGCGGTGTGTCACAGACAGCATGCGGACCCCACATAAATGCCTGCTCAGGAGGCAAGGTGTTACGGTAGGCGCCAATCGTTCGGAAGTTCAGTTCATCGCAGTGAACGATAATGAGATTAGGTCGACCCTTAGCAGCGGCCCGGGTCGTGTTGGCTCCAACGGCTGCCGCAGAAGTCGCTGCTCCGGCTGTTCTAATAAATTCTCGTCTTTTCATCTCTCGGATTATTTCTATTCGCTGATTCAGCCCCACCTAAGTGCAGGTATTCAAAACTTAATCATCCTACAGGAGACGCTGAAACCGAGCAAAATTAGAGTAACCAGTCTTGCGGGCAAACCGAATGGGTAGCGAACTTAATTTATCATCGAGGCAATCACCAAAGCGACCACGCTCATGAGTTTGAGCAGAATGTTAAGTGACGGACCTGAGGTATCTTTAAACGGATCGCCAACAGTATCGCCAACGACCGCAGCTTTGTGGGCTTCGGAGCCCTTAGTGAGCTTCTCGCCGTTCACCTCGAATCCTTCCTCGATCATCTTCTTGGCATTGTCCCAGGCTCCACCCGCATTAGACTGGAAGAGCGCGAGCAAGACACCTGTCACCGTCACCCCAGCGAGCAAGCCGCCCAGCATTGCCGCGCCACCTAAAAATCCAACCGCCACCGGAGCAGCCACCGCGAGCAGACCGGGCTTCACCATTTCTTGAATGGCCGCCTTGGTGGAAATTTCCACACACTTTCCATACTCGGCCTGCCCCTGAGCTTCCTCATAAATCTTTTGATCCTCTTCCGACCACTCGGCTACCGGCTTGTCTTCGTTGCGGTTCATGGCATCAAGTCCAGCCTTGAGACCAGGGATCTCTCGAAACTGTCGACGCACTTCTTCGATCATTGACATTGCTGCCCGCCCAACTGCATCCATCGACAGCGCCGAGAAAAGAAACGGCAACATACCCCCAACAAAGAGAGCCGATACCACTTTGGGATCTGTCACCTCAATGGACAATTTAGCATCGTGAGTTGCCTCCCATGTGGTCTTGAATGCAGCAAAGAGGGCCAGTGCTGTGAGAGCAGCTGATCCAATTGCAAATCCCTTTCCAATGGCTGCCGTGGTGTTCCCGACTGCGTCGAGCTTATCCGTCCTTTGGCGCACTTCCGGGGGTAGTTCGCTCATCTCAGCAATACCACCAGCATTGTCGGAGATAGGCCCGTAAGCATCGACGGCCAGTTGGATGCCGGTGTTCGAAAGCATGCCCACGGCCGCAATGGCAATCCCATATAGTCCAGCGAGTTCGTAGGAACCCAGAATTGCCACAGCCAGAACGATGATCGGCAACGCGGTAGATTTCATTCCCACTCCGAGACCAGAAATAATATTCGTCGCTGATCCAGTCAACGACTGACGCACAATATTAATGACCGGTTTCTTTCCGGTGCCGGTGTAATGTTCGGTAATGTAGCCGATCGCCAGACCTGAGATCAGTCCAATAGCGATCGAACCAAATACTCCCATGCCGGAGTATTCATTTCCATCGAGCGTCCACTTGCCCGGCAGCAACTGGCCGATTAAAATATAAGTCCCGACGAGAAGAATCCCTCCAGCGACAAGCTCACCCGTATTGAGCGCCTTCTGCGGGTCTCCTCCTTCCTTCACCCGAACCAAAAAAGTTCCAAAAATCGAAGCCACGATGCCAAGGCCAGCCAACATCAATGGCAATAGAACCCCGCCCAGCGGCAGGCCGGAAAACTCAGGCAACACCATAAAGACCGCCCCCAAAACCATCGTGGCGATAATCGAACCCACGTAAGACTCAAAAAGATCTGCACCCATTCCAGCTACATCTCCTACGTTGTCTCCCACGTTATCAGCGATCGTCGCAGGATTGAGCGGGTGATCTTCAGGAATGCCTGCCTCCACTTTGCCGACCAAGTCTGCCCCAACGTCAGCCGCCTTGGTGTAGATGCCGCCGCCGACGCGAGCAAACAACGCAATTGAAGATGCTCCGAAAGAAAAGCCGGTCACAATCGTCATGACTTTTCCAATCGAATCGGCATCCGTTCCTATCGTGCTGCCAAAAATCAAGAGGAGTGAACCCAAACCGAGAAGACCCAGTCCAACAACGCCCAGTCCCATCACGGAACCACCGGCGAAAGCGATCCGTAAGCCTTCACCTAGACTGGTTCGGGCCGCATGGGTAGTCCTCGTATTCGCCTTGGTGGCAACCTGCATTCCAATGAAACCGGCCAACGCTGAACACACAGCTCCAACGATGAAGGATACCGCAACGAAAGGAGAACTGTTCTCCGGATCCTTGAATCCACCCCATAAAAGCAACAAGGCCACACAACCTACAAAAATGGCGAGCACCTTATACTCCGCTCGCAAAAACGCCATCGCTCCAACAGCAATGTTCTCTGCGATTTTTTTCATCGTATCGTTCCCGGGATCCTGTTTCGCAACCCAGGCAGATCGCCAGAACGTAAAACCTAAGGCGAGAAGGCCAAATAACGGAATAATTACAAGGATGGTATTCATAGTGAGGTGAGATTGTGAGAACTCAGGGGTTAGGGGTTGAACGCAGTTCAAAAAAGCTCAACAAAGAGCCAAATTTATAACCAGCGCCGGCAGTGATTTGCCGGGCTATTTCAAAACAAGCGGGGATTAAAACGGGGGTGAGATACGAGTATACCCTTCTGGGTTACTCATTAGACAGGGTTAAAAGCTCGGGCTCCGAAGAGGGAGGACTTATCTTTTCTAAAGAATCGATCAGTAGCTTATACGCGATCGTTTCGGTTGTTTCGACGAGAGGAACGAGATAAGAAATTGCTCCGGTAGAGTCGGTGTATTTTTTCCAATTCTCAGGAACTGGCAGAAAGGTTTCCAAGTTGGGTTCAACGAGGAGTTGTCGAGCAATCTGCGTTCTCATCAGATTCTCAATGAGCTTCTTCTCGGCTCCATTGATCTTTTCGCTGATCTCGGAACTGACACCAAAGGATGGCTTCGCCTCTTCGCCGCTAACCAAAGTATCTTCCACCTCGCCTTCCCCAAACGAGAGGTCCGGAGCCGCCAAGACAGAAACTATTACAGCAGCCACCGTTATTGCTCGAATCATCCCACAAAACCTAACAAAATGATCGATTTATGGGAAGCAATCTTTAAGGCAAATCACGACAACATTTTCTTTGAAAAAACTCCCGTGGCTAAAAGTTTTTACCCAGAAAATCGACGGTTGCGATAATTTCCACACTCCCCAGTTTTGGTGAGTAACCCCTGTCGCCGTTCCCTCATGAATCTTTAAACGGGAGTTCGGTGACTAACCGAAGAGGGTCATCTGGGGATCATCTTCAACAGCGTCTTCTTTTACCTCGGAGGGTTTCTTCTTTGATGGTGGGGATACTTTTTCTCCACTGTCTTCACCACCTTCAAGCCCTGACAAAATCTCTTTAGCCCGATCAATAATCGAATCCGGGAGCCCGGCTAACCTTGCCACCTGGATACCATAACTCTTGTCAGCCGCTCCCTGCAAAATTTGGCGAAGAAAAATGATCTGATCATTCCACTCGCGAACAGCGATGTTGTAATTATTGACCGCCTGCCGTGACTCTGCCAGTTGCGTCAATTCATGATAATGTGTTGCAAAGAGAGTGCGGCATCCCACCTCATCGTAAAGGTGCTCAACCACACTCCAGGCAATCGACAAGCCATCGTAGGTCGCTGTGCCGCGACCGATCTCATCTAGAATCACGAGGCTGTTTTCCGTGGCATGATTGGCAATCAAAGCAGTCTCAGTCATTTCGACCATGAAAGTCGATTGTCCTTTGGCTAGATCATCGCTCGCACCTACCCGGGTAAAAATTCGATCAACCAGCCCCACTTCGGCGCTTTCTGCGGGGACGAAGCTGCCAATCTGAGCCATCAGGGTGATCAGTGCTACCTGTCGAATATAAGTAGACTTTCCCGCCATGTTTGGCCCGGTGATCAACATGAACCGGTTCGCTTCCGGGTTCATCCCAGTGTCATTAGGCACGAATTTTTCTTCACCGATATTCTGATCCAGCACGGGGTGGCGACCGTTCTCGATGATCAGGTTTTGGGAACCATTTAAAAACGGCCGACAATAATTGAAAAGGCGCGCTGTTTCAGCAAAGCCGGCCAACACGTCAATTTCGGCGAGAGCGGCTGCAGTTTGCTGAATAGCCTCAAGGTGCTCAAGCACGGTTTCTCGAAGATTGAGAAATTCTTCATACTCCAGCGTCTTGAGCCGCTCATCCGCACCGAGAATTTTGTTCTCCACTTCCTTGAGTTCGGGCGTGATGAACCGCTCCGCATTAGCCATCGTTTGCTTGCGGGTATATTCCGGCGGCGCCTTATCGAGATGGGTCTTGGTGATCTCAATGAAGTATCCAAAGACGGCGTTGTATTTGATCTTCAGTGAAGAAATCCCGGTCCGCTCCTGCTCTTTCGATTGGAGTTCGGCAACCCACTGTTTTCCTTCGCTGGCAGCACTGCGTAGTTCGTCGATCGCGTCGCTGTAGCCGTCAGCAAAAATACCTCCTTCTTTCAAGGCAGTTGGGGGCTCTTCGCAAATCGCCTTTTCTAACAAAGTTACCAAACCGTCGAAGTCACCCAAGCGTCGAATTAAATCATCTCCGAGGGCCCCTCCCCCCAGCGCGGACAAATGCTCCCTGATATCTGGCACTTTCCTAAGCGAGCTTTCCAGCGCTTTGAGGTCGCGGGCGTTGCCGGATCCTTGGCTCAGGCGGCTGATGGTTCGCTCCACGTCACGAACATCGGAGAAGGCTTCTCGAATCTCGTGCAGCAAGAACGATTCGCGAATGTAGGCCTCAACCAGATCCTGCCGCGCCACAAGTGTGTCGAGATTCCTAATCGGATGCAGAACCCAGTTGCGCAGTTTTCGAGCACCCATCGGCGTCGAGGTCCGGTCGATCGCACCGAGCAGCGAGGCTTTCACTCCTCCGGAACGACTTGTGACGAGATCCAGGTTCGCCTGGCTGGAGGAATCGATCAGCACATAAGTATCTGTCTGATAGGCTTGAATGGAGCGCAGGTGCCCCATGCTGCGGCGGAGTTGGGTCTCTACGTAATGGAGAATCGCTCCGGCCGCTCCAATCGCGGGAACTAGGCCTTCGCAACCAAAGCCATCGAGGGACTGCACCTTAAAATGCTGTTTAAGCGCATGCTCCGCCTGATCAATCAGGAATGTGTAGCCGTCGTATTCCTGGGCGTTGGAGAGCAAATCAAAATCCGGCGCCTGCTCATCCGAGAAGAGCAATTCGCTGGGACGAAGCCGGGCCAACTCATCTTCGAGCGCGGAACGGTCATGAAATTCCGTCACTCGAAACTCTCCTGTCGTGTGCTCAATGTAGGCGAGTCCAATTCGACCCTTCAACTGAAACACTGCAGCCAGGTAATTCGGTCTAGCTGAGTCAAGCAGGTTGAGGTCGTCGATCGTGCCCGCGCTGACGATTTGGCTGATCTCCCTTTCGACAATTTTTCCCGGCTGAGGCTCAGTCGTCTGCTCAGCCAGCGCGACTCGCTTTCCAGCCCTGATTAGCTTAGCCATGTAACCTTCCGCGGCATGATGAGGTACTCCACACATCGGCATGCCGTTTCTTTTGGTCAGGGCGACGTTTAACAGCGGCGCGGCGACCTTGGCATCATCGAAGAACAACTCGTAGAAATCACCGAGGCGGAACAGGAGCAGGACATCATCCGGCAGTTCACGCCGCATTGCCTGATACTGCTGAATCATCGGCGTGAGCTTGCCGCTGGATTTCTTACTGGCCATAGTTAGGATCGAACGCTCTACCTTAGATAATCAGTCCTCTCGGGCAAGGTAGAAACTACCCAGCTCAAGTTTCTCCCTCCTTGAGAGAAGCTTTCCACTCCCGAAACGCTTTCATCGGAGACCCTCCAATCACGACGCCCTTCGGATTCAACCCTTTCTATTTCAGCCTCGGGCAAAAAGGGCCGTTTACAGTATTTGACAATGTTACCGTGCCCAAGGTGGAGGTCAGCAGTTAACCAAAGTTTTTGCATTGTAAGGGTCTTTTAAAAAGATCTCTTAAATCAGAAAAACAATAGCTTAAGCACACGGGATTAAAACAGAGCAACGGCCATCCTAAGATGGCAAGGAATTCGCGCATGCATGGCTGCATCACCGATGCATTCGCCACTTCCGCAGCTACCTAACCGAGCATGAGGCGGTCAATCATCGCGTTGACCTTATCCGGAGAAAGCCCCGGAACATTTTCAAGATCATCAAAGGTTTCGAAGGGTCGATACTCGATGATCGCCTCTGCCAGCTTGGGTCCAACGCCAGGCAAGGTCTGGAGTTCATCAGCTGATGCGTGATTTATATCAATGACCGGGCCTGATGGAGCACAGGCGTCGTCATCGTAGAAGCCGTCATCCTGAGATTGCTCGTAGCTAGCCTCTTCGCCTTCAGTAATTTCAGGCTCCACCTCTTCTTTCTCCGCTTGGTCACTTTCCATGCCGCCATTCTCAGGCTCAGGCAAGTCCTCTGCGGTCTTGGAATCCTCATCGCTATGATGGGAGTTGTCTTTTTGCCCCTCCTGAAACCCCTGGTCATCCTCATGCCAGCTCTCGTCGAATTCAGCATGATCTGCGTCGAAGTCGTAATGCCCATCTTGCTCCTGCCCGAGGTAGCTGTCTCGAGAGACGGTCTCACTGGTTTCGTCACCGTCGCTATCGTGCCCATGTTCATCATCATAGAGATGAGCGTGTTCCTTCTCATACTGCTCGATTTCAGCCTTATGAATCTCGGCTTTCTCGTCTTCGCTGAGTTCGTCGGGGTTTTTGGCATTGAGTTGCTCAAGGCGAGTCATCTTTGCCTGCTCTTCTGCCATTAGCTTCTTTTCGCGCTTCCTCTCAATGATCGAGGCAATGACAATACAAATCTCGTAGAGAATGATCATCGGCCCTCCAAGCAGGGCCAGTGTCATCAGGTCCGGCGGTGTAAGGATCGCTGCCGACACCAGGATGATAATCCAGGCATAGGTCCTGGTGGAGCGCATCACACGAGCAGTGAGTAATTCCAACTTCACAAGAATCGAGACCACCACTGGTAGCTGAAAGCTGATACCAAAGACCAGAACCAGACGCGAAATGAAGGCAATATACTCGCCGATTCGATAGACACTCTTCCCACCTTTCGATTCGACCAATACCAGAAGGTCGCGAGTTTCGTCATACCGAAGCGCAAAGTTGGAGCTCTCTACCGTGGCGAAAGATTGTCTAATAGTATCTCGAATTTCCTGTCGCACTTTTTCCGTCAGTGGTCCTGAAGTCCCATCATCGCTCCCCTCCTCGGCAACTTCTGATTCATCACCAACCGGCGGGTGGACCTTTCCATCAACTCCCACAAGAGAAAAATCTGCGATCGGTTTCTCCAACGCATCGCGAGTGGGATCAATGGAAGCAATTCGTTCATTCTCGAAAACATAGAAAAATTTTAATGCCACTGGGGCAGCCATGAAAAACGCGAAAGACACGCCAATGAGAAAAAGAACGAAACCCACCAACGCGCCGGGGATGATGGTCTTTTTTTCGACCTGCCGAAGACCCGGCAGAATGAACTGAAAACCAAAGTAAAGAATGAACGGGAAAGAAATAATCACGCCGCTGAAAAAAGACAGCTTCAGCATAAGGACGATAAATTCCGGCGGGCTTAGGGTGATTAAGTCGAGCCTGGACCACAGCGACACGCCTTCGGAAATATTGGCGATAGGCATTTTCGCCGGTAGTTGGATCAACTCGAAGATTTTTTTGTGAAAAGCAAAACAGGCAATCGTCGTGACAGCCAGAGTAGCTCCAATCCGCATCAACGAATGTCGCAAGTCTTCCAGGTGATCAAGAAAGGGTTTTTCGTGCGCATCGAAACCGTCGTCGGCGCCAGGGCGTGCCTTGCCCGCCGATTCACGGATATGAAAAAGTTTTTCGAACGCAGTCTTGAGTATCATAAAATGCCTCAATATTTGAAGGGCTGCCACTTTAGCCCCTTTTTATAAAACGGCAAAGAGACACGAAAGGAGGTCAGTAAATGCGTGATGTTTTGCCCGAAATTTCTTAAAAATCCTACGTTATACTCTTCTCACGACTTGCAAACCCGCCCCTGAATGATAAATAAGCCACCTCGGAACTGTATTTTGGGAGCCATTTCGGGCCCCAAAAAGGAACCCACAGGAGGATAGAAAAGACAGATGATCGGTTACGACGAGGAAAAGCGTGGCTCGCAGAGTAATGATGCAATCCACACGGAGAAAGTGGTCGCAGACAGGAAGATCTTCTTCCTAGACCTGAAAGAAAACGACCGCGGTCAATTCGTGAAAATCACGGAAGATGTTCGCGGACGCCGAGATACCATTATGGTGCCCGCCGAGTTTCTTGGCGACTTTATCGACGCACTTCAGGCGATAGAAGATGCCGTAGAAGGTGACGAATAAAATCTAAATAATCGCCACACCCGTTAGGGGCCTGCGGCAGAACCCCAGTTTTTTGACTCATGCGAAGCATGACCGGATTTGGTCGTGGTGAGGCCACCACCGACGAATGGAAAATTGAAATCGAGCTTGCTGGAGTGAACCGGAAGCAAATCGATATCTCTATCAATTTACCTAACTCGCTACTCGAATTCGAAGTAGAGGTCCGCAAACTGTTGTCTGAATCCGTTTCCCGAGGTCGACTGGGCGCTAAGGTCATCCTGAATCACAACGGAAGCACTGAGGACCGTCTCGTTTTTGACCAGAAAATGGCCGCTCAGTATGTTGAAGCCGCCAAATCACTCTCTGAGAGCACAGGGATTGAAACCCGGTTCACCGCCGCGGACCTGTTTCGCGCACCCGGCCTTTTCAAAATCGAAGAAGCAATCGCTCACCCTGCTGACCTCAAGCCACCGCTATTCAAAGCTCTGGATCAGGCCCTAGAACAACTTATTTCCATGCAACAGCAAGAAGGCGAGCACCTGCGCAGAGATTTGCTCGCCCGTATCGACACAATTGTGAATGAAGTCAGCAGGATAAGAAAACTCGCGCCCACCGTAAAGGACGCCTATCGGAACAGCCTTCATTCCCGGTTGGCTGAGGCCGGCCTGGGAGTAGATCCCAACGACGAGAGAATTCTCAAAGAAATCGGTATTTTTGCAGAACGAAGCGATATCACCGAAGAAATCACCCGGATCGACAGCCACGTGGCCCAATTCCGCACCTACATCGAGAGCAATGAAGCGGTTGGACGACCGCTCGACTTTCTCTGTCAGGAATTCAACCGCGAACTCAATACCATCGGCAGCAAAGCGAATGACGCGACCATCGCCCAGGCAATCGTGAATTCTAAAACGGAGCTCGAAAAGATCCGCGAGCAGGTGCAGAATGTGCAGTGAGTCATTTAAGTGACCGAGCGATCAATCATGAGACAGACCATCTTCATCCTGACTGGAACGATGGTATTTCTCTCTTTCGTCATACTGCTTTTCGTACGCTTTGTCTTCGTCGTGGGTGAGGGCTACCCAACTTGGTCAGCCGCTCGGAACTTCCTGATTCGCAGCGGTGAAATCAGGATCAAAATTCCAACTGAAAACCGGATTCTCTCCGCTCACTGCGACGATCCAGAAAGTATTCTTAAAGTTAACGGACAAAGTGTCGTCACAAAGATCGGGTATGCTTGGTGCACTATCGAAGTCCGTACTCTAACTCACGATTCCGCCCACACCTATTTCTTCAACCCTAGGAAGGAAAACAGCTGGAATCGGATTCACTTCTTTCCCGTGGAATCCGACGATCCGAAAAGTGATTTCACAAAAGTCGAAAACGGCGTAGAAATAAGCCATACTGACGTGATTCGAGAGTCCGTTCCCATTCGCTCAAAAGCCCAAAATACTAACACGATCAAGGAAGCCGGGAGCCCCTGACTACCAAAAACATCCCCTATGAGTAAACTGGAACTCAAACGACGCGGACTTCTATGTGTGGTTTCCGGCCCGTCAGGATCGGGTAAGACGACTCTTTGTCGGCGTTACTCCGAGGAGAATAATCAAGCAGTTTACGCGATTTCAGCGACAACCCGTGAACCTCGAGATGGGGAAAAAGACGGCGTCGACTATTTCTTTCTAACGCGCGATGAATTTGAATCGAGAAACACACGTGGTGAGTTCCTTGAGTATGCAGAAGTCCATGGCAATTACTACGGAACACTAAAATCCGAAGTCCTCAGCCATATCGAAGCAGGTCGCGATGTGCTAATGGATATAGACGTGCAGGGAGCAGCCCTCGTCCGCAGCCAGAAAGACACATCGATCCAAGAGGCCCTTGTTGATATTTTCATCCTTCTGCCCAGTGAAGAAGAACTGCTGAATCGACTTAACTTTCGAGGAACAGAAACTCAGGAGCAAATAGATCTGAGGCTCAACAACGCCCACGAAGAGATGCGCCACTGGCAACTCTACCGTTACACTATTGTCAGTGCTAACAAGGCAACCGACTTCTCAACTTTCAGCTCTATTCTTGCGAGCGAGCACTGCCGGTCCAACCGCCTAACTCCAGACCCTGAATCGAAAGCGGACGATCGAGAACTAGACTTTTGAAAGATTCCCTTCTTGTGAAGGGAGTTGCGCAAACGTCTGCCTGAGCCATCTTTTACTGTGCTTGACGAAACGACAGGTAAAAACATTGTCATCGGCGTCACGGGATCGATCGCTGCCTACAAAGCGGCAGATCTCGTCAGCCGCCTGACTAAGAAAGGCCATGAGGTTCGCGTGGTGATGACAGAAGACGCGCAGGAGTTCATCACTCCGCTGACACTTCAGACCCTTTCACGCCATCCGGTGACGACCAATCTCTACGATGAGAAGCAGAACTGGCATCCGGGCCATATTGAGCTCGCAGATAATGCTGATCTTCTCGTCGTAGCTCCGGCAACAGCTAATACAATCGCGAAATTCGCGCAAGGTATTGCCGACGACACGCTTGGCTCTATCCATCTCGCTACGCTCGCTCCGGTGTTGATTGCCCCGGCCATGAACGGCAAGATGTGGAAGCATCCCGCAACCCAGGCTAATGTTTCTCTCCTTCAGAACCGAGGAGTCACCTTTATCGGACCGGAAGAAGGCCTTCTCGCATGCGGCTATGAAGGCATTGGCCGCCTCTGGCAGGTCGAGGGTATTGAGGAACAGATCGAGGCAATCCTCGCAAAGAGTTCCTGACGCGCCATGCGGTTTCTTATCACAGCCGGCCCCACAAGGGAAGCCATCGACCCAGTTCGTTACTTAACGAATCGTTCTTCGGGAAAGATGGGCTATGCCCTCGCCAATGCTGCCATGAAGGCGGGACACGAAGTTGTCCTTATCAGCGGCCCCGTCAACCTGCCTTCTCCCAAGGGCTGTAACGTTCTATTGGTCGAGTCCGCTCGCGATATGTATACCGCGGTTGAAAAATGTATCCGGGAAACTGACGTAGCAATCTTCTCCGCTGCCGTGGCTGACTATAGAATCGCCCATCCCGCAGATACGAAGATCAAAAAAAACTCAGATGAGTTGAGTCTAAAGCTCACCAAAAATCCCGATATTCTTGGCAGCGCGAGGCAGGAATTTGGTTTCAGCGGCTTCCTCGTCGGTTTTGCAGCTGAGACAAATAACCTTGAGGAAAATGCTGTCGGAAAGCTAACTGAAAAGGGATGTGACCTCATTGTTGCTAACGACGTAAGCCGCACAGACATCGGTTTTGATCTCGACGAAAATGAGGTCACTGTCTTCTACAAAGGCGGAAAATCAGCTGCGATCCCATTTGGTCCTAAATCTGATATCGCGATCAAATTGATTCGCGAAATTGATGGGCAAATCTCCCGTTAGTAAGGCGTTTTTACTTTTCAGGAGAAGCTACCTCACCCCAAATTAAACGACGTTGTGGTTCTGGTCGAAACGTTGATTCTTGTCCTTCGATCAAACAGATTTGACTCTTGATCTCGCATCACGCGCATCCCTTTGTTTTTAGGATCAGTAGCCCTGACTTGCGTATCGATATGCCGGGCATTCACCAGACTACGGGTGATTTCTTAAGCGAAGTCGTCCGAAAGGTCGACCAAAATTTCTCTAGGCTTAGCGCCATCGCCGGGGCTAATGATCCCACGACTCTCCAAGATATCAATCATGCGGGCAGCGCGGGTATATCCCAGCCGTAATCGCCTTTGCAATAGCGAGGTTGAAGCTTTTTTCTCAGTGTAAATCACTTCTAAACACTTCTCGAGGATCTCCTCATCAGCATCTGAGATTTCCTCGCCACCTCCGTCCATCTCACCCGATTCGATAGCTTCGTGAGCCTCAGGCTCGAACTTAGGTGTGCCTTGCGCAGCACATGCATCGACGAGATCCTGCGCCTCGTCATCAGTAATCAGGGCTCCCTGTGCTCGCGCCAAGGTAGCGCTTCCTGGCGGCAGATAGAGCATATCCCCTTTCCCGACCAAGTTCTCGGCTCCGTTGGAATCAAGAATGATGCGACTGTCTGTCTTTGAGGACACCTGAAAGGCGATACGGGAAGGCACATTGGCCTTGATGATACCGGTTACAACATCAGCCCTTGGTGTCTGAGTCGCCACAATAAGGTGAATCCCTGCCGCACGGGCCTTTTGCGCAATTCGAGCGATGCCGGTTTCAACATCGGCAGGAGCCGTCTGCATGAGGTCGGCAAGCTCGTCGATAATCACGACAATGAAGGGAAGATTATCGGGAAGATCTTCATCGCCCGACGCTGGGCGATTATGACGACCCGCCGGCATTTCTGCGTTCAACTCCTCTTCAGGAAAACCACCCTCAGCAGCCAGTTCATCGTTGATCTTCACATCATGAGTAAGCTCGGGCTCCTCAGCCATAATAACATCGCTTTCTTCATTCTCGCGCTCTTTCGCACGCATACTGTTGAAGCCTTCGAAGTTTCTTGTGCCGACCTTGGCGAAAAGGGCATAGCGCCGCTCCATTTCATTGATGACCCAACGAAGCGCAAGAAGCACCTTTTTCGGATCGGTCACGACTGGCACGATCATGTGCGGCAAATCATTATAGAGCTGCATCTCGACCACCTTC
>TARA_B100001093_G_scaffold423419_1_pt1 | contig 26663 bp, 19 predicted proteins | sample TARA_B100001093 | Tara Oceans TARA_B100001093 (sample SAMEA2623116) | marine metagenome | biome: marine biome (ENVO:00000447); feature: surface water layer (ENVO:00002042); material: "saline water (ENVO:00002010), including plankton (ENVO:xxxxxxxx)" | depth 5 m | reverse complement strand
TAATAACGTCAGATGGGAAATAGTAGTCTGGATAGTCAATTGCAATACTTGCTTCTGCAAAATCGATAAGTTCTTGCTTATTATTGGCAATAGTACGTTTTGCATCTAAGAATCTATTAGAAGCAATTGTATGGAAGGTAGAAACTGGATTTCCGTAGAATGTTTTCTTATTACGAATTATCATACCCTCAGAAAGAGTACCACCAGTAATTGCACTATAAGTTACTTCAGTTGTCCTTACTTCTTCAAAATTCAAGAAATCAGCATTAATTCTTTGCTCTGCATCATAGAGCTCAGTTGGAGTGATAGAAGATTGTGAAATATCATCTAGGATCACGTTAGGATTAGTTAGACTAACTAAACGCTCAAAGAGTAATCCAAAGAAGGTTGTTCCCTTGTTAATAATTAATTCTTCAACAACTTCATTATTAATTGGATCTTCATAAGGTGCAATGAATGTAATTTGGCCTGCTATCTTAGATGAAGCGGAATAAACCATTTCGTTGAGTCTAAGATCGAATATTCCAGTTTCAAACTTAGGAGTACCTGATGTCTTACTTACAACCAATCTATCAGTAATATTACCAGCATTATCAATGTTAGTCTCTTCAATATAAGCAGTATCGCCTTCAAGGTTTGTAATTGCTTCACCAAACTCGAATATGGTAGGACTGCTAAGAGCAGTTACTGATTCAATCAATGCAACAAATAATTCACCTCTCTTGATTTGCTCATTAAGATCAAATGTTCCAGTTAAACTTATAACGTCAATATGGTTAGTTCCCGAATCAATAACAGTAGCAATAGTATCTGTATTCTGACCTTGTACCTGTTGTCCTAATGTTGGGAATATACCGTAATTTGAAGTGCCGAAACCATCGTAAAGAGCAATTCTATAGATGATAGTAGGTGTGACGGTTAAAGTCCTATAGTTAACCTTAGAAGGTGGTTTAGGTGGCTCAGCAAATACTAAGTTACCGCCAACAACTTGATAAGATTCACCAGGAGACTGAATAACACCATTAAGAGTAATCATTAACTGATTATCTTTAATAATGACAGTTTCACCCTCAACAGTAATTGGGAATGACTTCTTAATACCATCAAACTGATCTTGGACACTATCAAGTTTCTTAACAATAGAAGTTAGAATTTCCTCAGAAGAAGTTAGACGTTTCTTACGGAAAAGAACCTCAGTATTGTTGTAGTCAGTATAGATTGGTTGTGCAGCACCGAATGATGTAATCTGATTTACATTACTATAGTTGTTGATGTTAACTTGTTTTGTAAACTCAGTACCAATCTTACGTCCAGATACGTCCTTACCACCAGTAAGTTGTAACTGACCAAACATATTGAAACCAGCAGGATGGTTATTTTCTAATACCTGTGTCTTCCATTCTGTAATAGGAATCTCAGACTGGACAACATATGAGAAGTTCTGATAGAAGAAACTATCCTGAATTTTCTGGACTATCTCAGAAGGTTTACCAACATCATCAATAAATCGGCCTGGTGTCTTCGTTAAGGAGCCAATATTCAGCACACCACGTGCTATTGACAGGTTATCGATAAGACCAGATGCTTTAGATATTTCACCAGTTACCTTTTCACCTTGAGCCCAATCTCCAGTATAATCAACAATCTTAAGAATCTTAGGACCAATCTGCCAACCAGTGTTAGTAGATACCTTACCAGTTGCAGTAGACTGCTCAACGTTAGGACCTTGGAATACACTTTCTCCTTCAAGGAAACGAGATGTTTCAACAACAGCAATTGCTTTACCACCGAATACCTCAGTTAAAAGTACTTGGCGACCAGATCCAGTAGTTAGGAATGTAATGTAAGATCCTGCTAATGCAGATGCTGAAGTAAGACCGAATCTCAACTGATCACTTTCTAAACCAGCAGCGTCGCCAGCAATAGCATAATATGTCTGATTAGCAACCAAACTAGTTAAACCTGCGGTAGATGGTTTTGGTAATTCACCTTCGGTGTTTCCAATATCTTCGGCACGGAATTGGACTTCTGCACCAGTGGTTATACCATGTGGGAAGTTAAACTGTAGATAGTTGAGGTCTAAGTTAACAACGTAGTTAAATTCTGATTTTAGAGTAACCACTGGTTCGGATGAATATCCAGCACCACTGTTTTTAATGATGATCTCACTAAGACGATTGTTTTTAACAATTGCTTCTGCCTCAGCACCAGCTCCACCACCACCTTCGATAACAACAGCAGGAGTAGAAGTATATCCAGAACCTGGATCAGTTATCTTGATCTGACTTAGTATTGATGTATTGAATAGTTGTAAGTTAACAGGGAAGGTAATCTCTGGTTTTAGAGTATAGTCATGTGAGTAACCAAAACCAAATTCATTATTCTTAAGTCTCTTAATCTTACCAATGTTAGTACCTGTTAGGAATACAGATGCACCAGATCCTTCTTCTGGAATAACAACACTAACAGCTCCACCAGAACCTGCAAGTGTTTGTCCTAAGATTCCTGGAATTGAATCAATATCAACAGATGCTATAGTATATCCTTTACCTGGATCTGCTACTTGAGCATTAGTAATTGTACCTGATCCAACCTCTGCATCAAACTCAACAGTAATAGTTGCTTTACCACCTTCACCATCTCCATTAACAGGAACTTCATAATAGACACCTGGTGCGTATTCAGTACCTCCATCAACTACCGTAATCTTCTCAATCTGTCTATAAGATGCAATATCACTAATGATAGGTAACTTCTGATAGAAACCACCTGGAGAAACTAGTTTAATTGTATTAATAGGTCCAACTGCCCTTATCGATGTAGTTGAATAGTATGAATATACGTTACCAAATTCATCAGTACCAACTTCAGCAGAAGTCCTTTCTGGTTCTTTCAGTAATGGGAATTGGAATTCAGTATCACTAATTATTTGAGATATAGCAAATGTACCTTCATATGGTGTTGTGATAACATCGATGAATGAGTTATCTCCTACTGGAGAAGTGCTGCCTGTCCTAGATGGATCAAAGTAATAAGATATGTTAGTAACATCACCCAATACTGAGAACTTAACGAATGGATAGTTAGCACCAGCTTCAGGTATACCTGGTGTACCAGATCTAGTAATATTATTAAATGAGTATTCTAGTTTATACTGGTTATCTTGAGAGAATGATAGGTAGTAACCTAGGTTAGATGTATCAGATAAGTCAAAGACATATTGATGATTTCTAGTAAACTCTAGAGTTGGATGCTTTGCATATATGTTAACGTTAGCAATTGAACTAGAATCAAATGTAGGATCTTGTGATGCTACATCTCTAATACCAAATGTAAATTCTCTAGAACCAATAACCTGATCTACAAAGAAAGATCCATTAAATTGATCTCCTTGGAAACCTTCGGTGTATATAATTTCATCAGCTAAAAATCTATGAGGTGTAAGAGATGTGGAATATACTAAGTTAGTCCTTACATCAGCAGTCCTAAGAATATCTTTTTCAAGACGTGCAGTAATACGAATCTTCTTAACAGAAGCAAATCCAGATATAGTTACACTCTTCTCATCATCTGCCTCAGTTATATTACCAGCATTAATAGAAACAACGTCTTCTGGGATATATGTTGAACCAGGTTGGATCTCTACAATTTGAACTGTATAGTTATTACCTATATCATATGGAAGAGTCCTAGCAAAATCACTTATTGGTGTTGAAGTAGACTCCCATGTCCATGTGACACCACCATCAGATACAGCACCAGTAGTATGCACAGGAGCAGTTGTACCAGATACACCAGCACCACCAGCACCAACAACGTATACGTTTAACTTATGCCATACTTTCTGACCTACAACATATAACTTACCATTATCCCACTCAGGCATATCATTGCCTAGGTATTGAGGCATTGGATATGGATGCTCAGTTAGATCAACTGTAAACTTACCTGCGTCATCTACAAACGCCCAGTTAATGAGACCGTCAGTTACTACACCACCAGTATGTACTGGAGGGATTGTGCCTGTAGTACCTGTACCTTGTGACTGGTAGATCTTCTTATCATAGTATCTCTTCTCACCAGTAGTAACTGATGTAGATGCTGCCCAAGGTATCTCTGCTTCTTCTACTGAGAAGTATGTACCAGCAATCTGGTTTACATCTGCAACATCAGTCTTAAATCTATCTGTATTATTAAATGTACCAAATATCTTACCAACCTTATACTTGTTTCCCATTCCAGGATTAGTTAAAGAATCAGCATTTGGAATATCAACAATAGTACCAAATCCAGCAACAACATCGTTACCAGCAGTAGTGGTAAATTGTTGAATTATAGATCCTTTAGTTAATTTAACATCCTGATTGAAAGTAAATTCAAGGACATTATCAATCTTACTATAACCAGCATCACGGAGATAGAACTTACTAATCACATCAGCAGATATTGTAAGTTTCTTACCTAGTGGTGATGGTATAGTAGAAGTCTTAGTTGCATACTCATTCTTAACAGAAGTGAATGTATATGTTCCAGGAATGTAAGTAGCAACAGTCTGAGACATATCAAGAATCTGTAGACCACCAGCACCAACTATCCAAGGACTAAATGCTGAAACAGTTAAGTCTACCCAAGTAGTAGCAGTCTCAATATCACTAAATTCAACATTAGTATATTTTGTTAATCCAGTTAATGTATATGCTGCTCTCTTCTCATGCTTTCTATCAAATTTAATTAAAGCAACATCTGAAATACTAGTAGTAATAGCAATCTCAGCAGTTGGAGGTGTATAAGAAGAAGTATATGGAGCAACGTCATCTATTACTAGATCGTCAATCCAACCAATAAAGGAATTACCTGTATTTGGTCCAGAATACTTACCAGCAACAGTAAGGTCTTGAATACTAATATCTGAGGTAGATTGATAGTTAACTACAAGGTTACCATTCAAGAATACCTCATACTGATACAATCCTAAAGATTCTTCTCTCTTCTGGAAGGTTACATGCACCCATGCAGCACTACCAAAGTTAGTCCAATAAGTGTTAGCGACTGATGTTGCAACTTGTACTGAGTTTACATATAAAACTACCTTTCCGTAGTTACCACTAGTAGAGTCTCCATCTAATTCTACTTGAATAGAATCTCCAGCAACAGGTGTTACATCAAACAGTAATGGTTTTGTAGTACTAGCATGATGTGCTGTAGCCATTGCCATCCATGCTCTCATACTCCACTCTGTGCTTTGTAAAGCATAAGCAGGAAGTTTAACAGGACATACACCACTCAATTTAAGAGAACTAGTACCAAACTTATAGATTGATGCATCAACAGAGGCATTACTTGGAGTATGTAATGTCATTGTTGCTAGATTTTGCTTTGTAAAGTCGTAATCTAAATCAGCAACATCGTTAAAACGATATGATGCCATCTGATCAGATTGTCTACGATCTACAGCAATAATGCAGTCTCCAGAATTGTCTACTGTATGAGACTTAGCTTGGAAACCAATGTTAACAGTATCATCAACCTTAGTTTCTTTAATAACTGTACCATCATACTTAAGATAATGAATAACAGAATATCTCTGATTCTCAGATTCTATAATATCAGATACTAAACTATAGTTACCAAATACGTCTACGTTAAGACCAGCATGACGAATAGAATCTATAGATCCACTAACAGTTACTGTCTTAGTCCATTCCCATGCAGTGTTAGCAGTTGATATTGGGAATTTATTAAGTTGGATTTTTTCATACTTGGTTGTAGCACTATTATAAACATCCCAGATTAATAATACATCATTGTATTCATCAATGACGAATTGTGGGTTTCTTACATATCCACCTATAGTTGGGATTTGTCTAATATATTCAATCTCGATGTTTGCACCATCATAGAAGAATACACCAAAGATGCAGTCGTTATTTTGCTTATTAACACCGACAAAGAAGAATCTATCATCAGATATCCACTTAATCTGATTAATCATCTCTGAATCATCAGCAGATGCAATCTTTCTCTTCTCTACAAGATCACCATCCATATCACACTGGATGATCCACATATCATCTGGATCAGGTGAATTACTATCAGTATAACCTGCAATATAAATTCTCTTCTCTTGATCTAACGCTATACTTGTTACATAATCTCTTCTTGCAAGACCTGATATACCAGCAATTGATCTCTGCCACTGTAGGATACCATCAGGAGCATTAGCATTATTGAATCCAGACTTATACTGCCCTAACCAAACATCTGGATTGTATGCAGCATTATTAGGATCATATGTTTGTCCAACAAGATATATTACATCATTTTCTAAAGACTCGTCAATATACATCTTGACGAATTCCATCTTCTTAGTACCAGAGTTTTGTGGTATAAGATTTCTTTCCCAGACAAGCTGGCCTAAATCGTCAAACTTAGCAAGAATTGCTGACTGATCACCATCTGTCTCTAAGACACTACCACAAATATAAGTCACTCTATCTGCTGTAGTCCAAGAATCCCATACACTAACCGATCCAGCTGCCTCAGTATACTCAGTCAACCAATATCGTGTTTTCTTGAATTGCTGTGGATGAGATACCCTTATCTGAGGTGGAGTAGTAGAACTATATCCATTACCAGAATTAATAATATTAATACTATTAATCTGACCCGTGCCTTCCAATACCAATTGCAATTCAGCATCTTGACCAGATGTTGTAATTAACTCAAATGTAGGAGGAATATCAGTATTGTATCCTGTGCCAGCTTGTGTTACATTAATTCTTTCAACACCAGCAACAACCTTAACTTTATAGGTCTTACTTGTGTTATCAATGACAGGACGTGAGTTTACAATAATTTCATCCTGTTGTCTTAACTCATGTCCGACAGAGGTAGTAATATTACCGTAGCAACGATCACCAATAATTGATTTAGTATAACCAATTATTGCTTGACCCTTAACAGACTCAATAAGAGCAGATGCACCAAATCCACCAGTATTCTCATTGTCGAAGAATACGGTGTCATTTACCTGATAAGAAACACCTGGGTTTTCAATAACAAATCCATCAATTTGAGCATTCTCAAACTGAGTAGTTGTATCAACTTCAATATCAACTCTAGACTCTTCTGATACTCTTGGGAAATAATCATATATCTGTAATGTTGATTCTTCAGACATTTGCAGCAATTCTTGCTGCTCATTAGCATCAATTAAACCATCATTGTTAGAGTCTTGTATTTCAAAGATAATAGGATATCCTTCTATCTCAGTAGTGAATACATCTGCCTCTTGGTTTGGTTGACGATCAACGTCAATATCAACATCAGTGTATGGATCTCTATAACGGACAACACCATCAGGAATATTCTCTTGTGTTGCAAGTTGACTGAAATTCCAAGAATCTGGAAGTGAGTTAAACTGTGGACCCATGATATATGGGTATTCTGGAATACCTGCATCACTAGCATCAATGGTAACAAAATAACCATAGACTCCATCAGGGAAGTCAGGTGTTTTACAGAAACGACCATTATAGTTGTCTAGGTCACCAGACTGGAAATCGTAGTAATAATCATCTACGAAAGTACCAGGAGCATATGTTGCAATAGGAGGACCATCTACCCTAGATGGATTAGGATTAGTTGCTTCATCATATACAACATTAGATTTTAATTTAAAGGATGTACGCATCCTTCTAATACCACTATTCTGATCAGTAGGATCAATGTATCCATAAGGACCATAAATTGGGTTACCATCAAACGCCCAACCAATAATAGGTGAGTGTAGATAGTTAGCTGCTAATTCTTGGAAATTCTGTGTAACAGGGTTTAAGAATACGTTATCACCAACAACATATCTTAATTCTTTAGGATCTGATAGATGAGCATATTCACCACCAAATTGGTTGTTATATCCAGTAAATACATATCCTCTTGCATCATCAAACTTATCCCCATTTGCTCCCAATTCATATTCTAGGTTTTTATTCCACTGGTAAACAGTAGGTGTAAAGGATGCTAATTGACCCACTGCTTCGAGTCTAACAGTTGTTAAACCTTGTGTATATCCAATTCCCTTATTGGTTATAGTTACACCTAATACACGACCTCTATCTTCTCCAACCGTGCCAATTGTTGCTTTAGCGATAGCACCGAAACCATCACCATTAATGATTATATTTGGTGCAGTTGTATAGGATTCACCAGAGTTAATAATAGCAATAGATACAATTCTACCATTAATAACGATTGGTTGTGCTAAAGCACCTTCACCAGAGTTAACCTTAACAGAAGGAAGTGAAGTATATCCATTACCAAAATTTGTTATATTTACACTAGAAATAGAACCACGGACATTAGCAGTTGCAGTTGCCCCTGTACCGTTACCACCAGTAATAGAAACTAGAGGTTGTGTTGTGTATCCTGTACCTGGTTGCTCAACTAAAATTCTTGTTACTCTACCGCCTGTAATAACTGCCTGTGCAGTAGCACCAGATCCACCGCCACCAACAATAGAAACTAGAGGTGACTCGGTATACCCAGTACCTTCAGTAGTCATATCAAACGATACTAGACTACCATTTACAATAACCTCAGCAGTAGCACCAGTACCGCCACCACCTGTAATTTCTACGTTAGGTTTAGCACCAGCATCATATGATTCTCCAACATTAGTAACAGTAATACTGGTAAGAGGACCATACTGAATAAATTCTCTTGACTTGTATGACCAGATAGAAACACCGTTAACCCAAGCACCAATTGGTGTTCCTGGATCTATAGTTTTTCTTTCAGATATAGTTTGGACTATTCTAGGGAATCTTAGTAATTTCCTTTGGTTACCTGGAATAAGTGCAGATCCAGTAAATGGACCTATTTTATAGTTTGGTAAACCAGATGCTGCAACATAAACATAATTGTCATTAAAGAAAGCATTCTGGATGTTTGTAGTAAACTCACTAACCACATTGTTAATGGATGTGATATCAGACTTACCTCTGTTTAAGTCAACAGATAAAAGTATGTTTCCTTGAGGTACTAAGTCAGTAGGAGTATTAATCTGATATGAGAAGGTAAACTGATCAATCCTTGATGTTACAGTGAATGTGCCGTTGTACACAACAGGGTTAGCACCATATATCGTAACCTGATCAGATACTAGTAGACCATGTGGGTTATTACAAACTACAGTAGCAGTCTGGTTATTAACACCACCAGGAGTGATAGTAGTAACCTGAATCAGTTTCTTAACGTTATACAACCAAGATTGTAGTCTTAACTCTTCAGCAGTAGATCCGAGGTTTGCAACCTTCAGTTTATCTCCAGCAATGTAGTAACTACCAGTATCGTTTAATACTGTGGTACCTGCTTCAGCAATACCAAGGATTCTTAGTTTACACTCAGTAGAAGTACCTTGGTTAACGTAAACAAAGATATCTGACTGGATTATAGTACCAGGATCCCAATCTTCGACGATTCCATTCTTAGACCTAGTACACTCTATGAACTGGTTTAGAGACTTCTCTTTATACTGGACTTGCTCTACATCATTGATTCTAATAGTACCATTCCTTTCAGGCCATCCAATAGTGGAGTCAACGGTTATAATCTGACCACTAGTGGTAAGAGGCTCAACAAGACGGGTTTTGTAAGGTATAATAAAGTTACCAGTTAGAGTTTCTTCTGATATTGCTAATTCATAGATTGTATCAGTACCCTCAATAATAGTAATAACGTTTTCAATCAATGCAGATGCATTAGTAACGCTAGAATCTACATCATCAGCATATTGGTTAACTTGAGAGTCTATTAAATTTGCTGGATCACCTTCTATCAATTCTGCTCTAAGAATCGTATCTACAACCCAAGTAGCATGAGATGGGCTGATGATTTCGTCTTTTGGATAGTAAAGAGAAACATTTTCACCAAATAAAATCTTAAAGAGATATTGTGTTGCTAACTCTGTACCCTTTGAGATATAGAAGTCACTAATATTCTTAATTACCTGTACTGGATTAACTTTGGAAAAATCAATATCCAAAGTGGGTAAATACTGCCTTCTAAACTTATCAAAGACTTCTTTAATGAATAAAGAGTCAAGGTTAGTTACAGCAGCACCAGAATGGTGATTTGTTTGCCTTAATGCTGCTTCTCCAGCATATATCTCATTATGGAGGTTATCATACCCAACTGCTCCAGAAACGCCTCTGGCGCATCCCAGAAAGGCACTAGGAGAGTATCCTGCACCATCCTCTAAAATATCAAATCCAGTAACTTGGTCAAACCCAACATCCACTGATGATCTTGCTGCTTTTGGTTCTGCGATGTATATTTTAGGAGGTTCTGTCTCAGAGTAACCAGATCCAAAATCAGTAATATTAATATCGGTAATTTCACCGTTAAAGATAGTAGCGGCTGCTTTAGCACCAATACCACCTATAGGTTCTCCATATCCATCTTTTCTATCATCTACAATATAAACAGAAGGTGCATCAGTATATCCTTGTCCACCAGTCAACATTTCAATATTTGTGACTGATCCAGATGCTACAGTAACGTCTAATATCTGAGCACCAACTGGATCAATAATTTTTACCCTAGGAGGTGTTACATAACCTCTACCACGGTTAACAATCTGAATTTCATATACTTGACCATCTTGATTAATTCTTGATATAGCTTGAGCATTGATACCACCAATAGGTGCTTCATCGATGTAAACTACAGGTGGATTACTATATCCAGTACCCATTTCATTAACAACAATGCTTCCTATGTTAACTCTACCTTCAGAGTCAATAGTAGGAGTACCAATATCTGCACCAGAAGGATTCTTGAATGATATTGCAGGAATAAAGTCATAACCACTACCACTGTCAGTAATAGTGATAGAATCTATCATTCCAGTCGTATCATCGACTGTAAGACTTAATTTAGCAGATGTGCCATTAGAATTGCCAGGTGCAGCAACAATAGGGATTGGTGGGTTATATGAAGTGTAACCCTGACCACCATCGATTAAATTGATATCTTTAATACCACCAATTAAAGATCTAGCAGTAGAATTCTTACCAGAGGTGCTAGTAATAGTAACTTTAGGTGCAAAATCTAATCTATACTTAGATCCACCAGATTTAGTAATTAAACTGGTAATTGTGCCAGTATCAGATACCTTAGCAATTGCTGAGGCTCCTGAACCGTAACTAGGAGGAATATATTCAACAGAACGAATATGGATATCATCAGCAGCTCCGATTTCATTTTTAAAGACAATTGTGTCTTCAAAAACTGTAAAATCCTCATATGGGATTTGTAAACGACCATTTTTGTTAATTATAAGTCCAACTTCCGAAGTTGGAGTATATGAAACTCCAGAAATCCTTAATGGGTAGATTTTAGTGTTTTGCCATTCTTGATAAGGTATAGCATCAGCAGTTTTAATAGTTTGGTCTGAATATCCAACCAAATATGTAATTTCAGTAAATTCTGAGTCGTCAGATCCAACTTGGTCTCTAGGTGCATCTGTAAAACGAATATTTTGACCTTCTACAAAATAATCGACTCCTGGCACCTTCATATTATTGTAAGTTACCACAATAAGGTGATCTGCTGAGGTTGGAGCTACTGGAGTACCTAAAAAACTTAATGGGAAGTTTTTAAGAGTCCCATCGAAGAGATTAAAGGGATTTTCTAGTTGTTGTTTCTTCTTATTGAATTGTGGGTAAGAGAGCCCAGGAGTAATAATAACATCAGGACCACGAGTAACAGATTCATAGTAAATTACCTCATTATCAATCATTATGGAGCCATCTTGCTCCTTAAATCCATTTATGCTCTCAATTTCAATCTTCTTATCGTACACACCGATATCCTTGAGCAATTCAGTTGCACTTGCAAGTTGCTCAGAGGTATAACTGTCCAGATCAAGATATCTCAGTAAATTATTGAGTATATCGTATGGTCTACCTGTCTTTTCCTGAGATTTATAGTATTCAAACAAGAAGTTGACTAATTGTCTATCTTCTTGACGAATGAACTCGGGTAACTGATTCTCGACTCTATCAGAGACGTTGATATTCTTTGTAATCGGCATCTATCTTAGAAACAGGATTCGCTGACTGGATATGTGAAACTATCCGTTGGATAATCAATGATATTTATACCACCTATGTCACCGAAGTTATAACCACTAAAGTTATTCGGATCGAAGGCTGGAATTGAAGTATTATTGATTGTATAGTCAATTGGATTGACTGTTGGGTTGAAAATTGTTGGATCCACACCTGGTGGGACGCTAATTGATCCACCGCCAGGTAATACTTGTACTGGGAGTCTTGTAGTGTCATCTGGAGTGCCCTGAATTGCTACAGGACCAACGCAAACTTGACCAGTGCTATAATCGACACTTCCTACTGATGCATTAAGTGTTAATTCGGTCTCATCTCTTACAGTAACGAGAATTAGGTTACCCTCACCATCATCTCTTATATTTACTGGCACTAAAACCTGATTTGCAACATTTGTTGATATTCCAGGAGTTGATATAACAGCAGAAGTAGCACCATCAGTCAAAGTTAGGTTTACAAGGTCTTCAGTGTAACCAGTAGCATAAAATGTACCAGATTTAACTACAGAGAAGTTTGGTTTACACTTACTTCCAGATCCGTCATCATCACCATCACCATTATTGCTGTCACCACCTTTCGGAGTGCCAGAATAGTTAGATGGATCATAAAGTGGGTTACCAAAATCTAAACATTGGGTAAATACACTTCCAAATTCAAATTTATCTAAATTTTGACCCAAAGTCATTTGAGTGACATTACCAGAAATGGAATTATCACTGTTATCAATCATTGCGCCAAATTTAGACCCATCAATACGTCCATTAAACCTATTTGTTTGACCTGCCTTGTTATAATCATCAATTCCTTGTAAAATTTTAGTACCAAGTTGAGATCCAGTTAATGAAGTATCATTTCCATTGAAATAAACGTAAGATTTAGGAATAACATAGAAACTTGTTGGGTCAATGATAACTGGCTCGATAGAAGCAACAGAATACTTTAACAAATCCTTCTTAATCTTATTTTTTGTTGTCTCATTAAGTTTATTTCCTGTTTTCGGTCTAATTGCAACGTAAACTTTACCATAAACAGGTGGAGTTAGTTTCTCACCACCAAAAGCAGTCACAGAAGCTGCTTGAGGATAGATTTCAGAGACAATATGCTCAAAATCATTCTCAGTTACTGCTCTATTCTGTGTTGCATACGCTCTGGGTGCTCTAAACTTAACTGAGAGTGATGTCTCACGATCTTCACCGTCCTGAGCAGCGTCTTTAGTGGTTAATGTAATAGAATTTGGTGAAATAACTCTTGCATCACTGTCTATTACGTTACCAATGAAGTCAAAACCCTTTGCACCGTTAGCTTCTACTCCATCTGTAGAGACATATGTTGTTCTGATGTATTCTCCATCAATTAATCTACGTCCAATTGATCCATCTCCGAAAATAATGCGATATCGCATGTCATCAGTCTCTTCTAAGTAGTAAATTCTACTAGTAGAGTCCGCATTTGTAACATTTTTTGCAATACTATAAGTATCAGTCTCTGAAGATTGTGCAGTTGGCGAAATATCTACAGTTAAAAGTGCAGTATCTACATTTTCATCAGGAATAATGTACTCTTGCTTCTTAGTATAGTCAACTGTGAAGTTATAACTGAGTAAATTACCTTGATATACAAGCACATTATCAAAAGTTGCCCTACCAGTAGCGGAATCTACTGGGACTTGAATGTCTTGGGTAAGCGCAAAGGTGTAACTATCGAAATCATTATCCGCAACAAAGACATCACCCTTCTTTAAAGTCGCATATTCTGGATAAGTAGTGCCATTTAGACCGATTGATGCCTGTGCAATCATTTTTACACACGCTCTAGGTGCTTTTATTGACCGTGGAGTGTAATTTAACTGCTTTGCAATGCGGACAATGTTATCTCTAACCGTAGATGTCTCTAGAAATGCCTCATTCAACGCCATATTAGCGTTGAAAGCAGTGTAATAAGTGTTATATGCTAAAATATCGATCAAATATGACGCAGAGCTTCCCTCAAAATCATAATCTGTAAACTCTTTTCGAGTACGTAAGTACGATTTAATAGATTCTTTGATCTCAAAGAAGTCTAACGACGTTAATTGTGATGGAATTGCTGACATTTTATGCTTTCTCTAGAAGAAAATCGACATTTTGGACTTCCGATTCACCTACTATGTTATAATTTATAGCAACTTGGACAGAATTTATTTCGGAATCATCACGAAGTCTGACACTAGTTACCTTTATCCTAGGTTCGAGTCTCGATAAACAGTTCATAATCTCACTTCTCATAGCATCCACACTAAATGGATCCCATTGTTCAAATAAAAGCATCTTAACCCTAGATCCAATCTCATCTTGAAATGGTCTTTCTCCGAACATAGTTAAGATGAGGTTACGAACAGACTGCTTTATAGCATTCTCATTCTTAACCACACCAAAATCACCAGTATTAGGATTATCTTTAAAGGAAATTGCTAAATCCTTGAATCCTCTACTAACATATTTCTCAGATCTGAACCTATAAGAGGGCATTCTTACCTACTTTAAAGATATTTATCACTATATCTTTTATTTATAGGGTTTCTGGACTATTTTCCTTGACCCCTATACTTCTTTTTCGCTGCATTACGTGAAGTTGGCGAAATTTTAGTGTTTTTGCCGTTACCTTGCCTTGTTTTCTTCGATGGTGGAGCAACACAATCTCCATTTGTACCGTATAATGCCATTTTTGGTTAATAAACTACTATGATGATAGCACAGTTGCATGCCCCCAGGCAACCACAGATGAACAAGGGTAACTAAATCCTGAAAAACCAACACCTAGAGGGTCTAGAATACGAGCAATTGGCAATTTCAAAGCAAATACTGTTACAGTTGTTGCCATAAGGATTCTAGTATGCCCTACTCCACCCCCATCTTCAATTGTTAACTGACTACACGGTATAGGAGTTGGTGTTGGACACGTGGATTTACCACAAGGACACATGTATACAATAATATTAGTACATACTGCTATGTGTGGAGTAAAGGTATCCCCATGTAACATAATAGGAATACGATTAACCTGCACAGTTGCCCTATATGGAGTTACTGGGAAGATAGGTGTTAATGATTGGGGAGGCCACCAACAGGTATATTCCTTAATAACTATGCTGTAGGGGATTGGAGTGCTACCACAGGACTGTACAGAGTGCACAGTGGACGGTATACACAATCCATGACCACTACAGGGTAGTCCATTTAAAGATGATACTGGTAGAAGATATCCAAATGCCATTATAACCTCTTAGGTTCTATTATATCATTAAGTGTGGTTCCTGTTGTCCAAGAATCATCCTCACTACATTCATCAAAGTATGGGTTACCATAATTACGCAACGCTCTACCCAAAGCTACAACTCCACCTGTAAGATAATTCCTTACAGTCATGGTACCGTTATAAGCACCCAGTAGCATCTTAGCACTAGATCCAGATCCTGTCATACGTTTAGGAGAAATAGCAATAGAGGAATCCATACATTTATCAAGTGCTACACAGGAAGCATATAACTCAGTAGTAGCACAGAAAGTTTTACCTGCTATACCATTACCATCAGCATCATAACCACAGTATACAGTAAGAGGTCCATCAGATGCAGTAATATTACGCACATAGGTATCCCAACATTCATTAGGTGGCACACCATTAGTGCAACTTGCTACAGCAATAGCTGTATAATCTACAGAGTGAGGAGTACCTGCTGGATCTCCTGCCGTAGGATGACCTAACCATGTCTGCACTGCTGCTGATGCAGTAATATTATCACCAGCCCACATCTGTAACTGCTCTACTTCTGTATAGTTAGATCTATTGTAGTCATAAGTGTTTTCATCCAAACCTACTGGTACAAATATCATGTTACCAGGATCTCCAGGATCACGATAACATCTACCATCAATACTACTTCTCTTACACTTCCAAGTCCTAGTACCTGCATTCACTGCTATATCTCTCTTCTGTTGTAAGTGAGGCACTGGCATGTTTTGAAGGAAATCCATAAATGCTGGTCCTTGACTACCACCAACATATCCTTCTATTTCCATCGATACACGGAATGCTGCCTCCTTTTGCTCAGAAGCACAATACTTAAACGGCAACCATCCAAATGCCTTTCTATCACCGTCATCTCCAACATCAAGATAAGCGCAAGGCATATCAAACCATCTAGTTATATTATAGAGTTTAGGTTGCGCTACAGTAATACACTCATCTCCGAAAGGTCCATATAAAGATGACATATTACCACCGAAGGTATCCGCAGCTTCTACGCCAGCGTATACAAAGGGCATTGTCTTTGATTCAAATGCACCAACACCGTTAGGATCTAATGCAGTGACCACAGACATGTTCTCTATGTCAGGTAATGCAGCAGGAAGATTTGCCTGTCCATTAATCTCAATACAATTTGGTGGTAGATTAAAACAAAGTTTAGTTACCTTATCTAATTCTATCCCATCTGCTGCTGCCCTGATATAACTGTCTGGTACCTCAACGTAGACCTGAGTAGCAGTATTCCCTAGCATACCAGGTTGCGCTGCTTGCTTCATATTATCTCCAACTATTTGCATAGTCGCAGGATCCATCAAGTTACCTATAGGTTCTACACTATAGTCCGCTTGCTCTACTCTAGATGCATTATACTCTCCAATTTGCTTTTCCTTATACTCATGAGTAAACGCAGAATCCATCAATTTGTGAGTCTCTTGTAATTCCTTTCCACCATAAACATCTCCTCCTCCATCAAACTTAATCTTCTCAGGATCAGTTATATGGATATGAGGTAAGTTAACCTGATTATATCCTGCACCACCATCTATTATTCTAATTGCTTTAATACATCCCAACTCATCTTTCTGTGCTATCTCAAGATCTGCTCTCTGCAACTTAAAGATACTATTGTCTTTATCCTTCATATCAACTGCTTCTGTAGCAGTGCCCCATTTGCGTCCAGCAGTTTTCATTTCTGAAAGAGTGTGTGATCTATCCTCTTTCATAGGATCAGCAAGTGCTTTAGTATAATCAGGATCCATACCTAACTTATCTTCCATAAAGTCTGCGCTATCATTGGGGGAGAAGTTATCCATCTCCCGTGGATTCATTATATGAATTTGTGCATTATCTGTATATCCTCTACCACCATTAATAATAACTACATCAACTATACTACCATCATCACCCACTACCGCCTCAATCTCTGCTTGGTCTAAGTTACGGTGGGGTATAAGTGCTTTAGGATCTATTTGGACTTTCCAGTATGATATCTTCTTAGGAAACTCATATGTGCCACACATAGCAGTTTTATTAGGTATACCATACCCTGCTAATATCTCTGCTGTGCCTATCTTATCGCCTCCAGGACCGTCGTTAGGGGCAGAGTTGTATGTATCTTGGTATGCGAAGGTATTAGGGTTAGAATCCCTCAAGATATTCTTTACTCTAGTTTCTAAAGTGTAAGTGCCTGCACCAAGTGTCATAGGGAAGGTCTCTTGCCCCATACCATTAGCGTAAGTGATCTCTCTATCTACAAGGACAGTGCTACCAGAGTCTGTAATCTTCATGTAACCGAAGTTATCAGACTCTATTCTTAAAGAGTACGTACCCGCAGTAGGTATAGTAAATGTTGAAGTATGCACCTGCCATACACCAATATACGGATCTACTACGTCATCTGCTGGTAATACAGGGTATATTCCATATGACTTCATGTGTGTTGTCCACCCAGTTGCGGGGTGATTGGGTGTACCTATAGCAACCCATGACCCTTTCTCTGTAATGGAATTGGTTAATTCCGCACCACTACTATTAGTAATGCGCCATGCTATACAAGCAGGGTTGACATACCACTTATTATCATTACTAGTATCCCATGTAAGCTCCATTACACCGCACTTAAGCTCCTCACCGAAATAATAAACGGATACTACATCCCATCCATTAAGCTTGTCACCTGCATTAAAGTCTCCAGTACGGGTGGTATAACGGAAAAATACAACAGGACTATCAGTATCGATAGTCCAGAATGATTCATTCACTCCTTGAGTGGAAGTATCATGTAGGGAGAGCTTAGTCTTAGTAGTATTCCATACATCAGGATTAATCTCATAGAAGTGTGAGTGGTATGTCCATTCAGGTGCACAATGTGGGCATCCTTCAGGATCAGTTGTATTAGGGCAACACTGAGCATTACTTAAAATATACTGAGTAGAGAAGATAGGACCATTCCAAGGGTTTGTAGTATCAAATAGGTAAAATACAAACTGGGAGTCATACATATCCTCAAATCCAAGGAAGCGTGGTATAGCACCCTTTACAGCACCACTGAGACCATAACTCCACTCAAACAGTGCTTCGTTATTTTCTATCTCTACATTGTCTGGGTTACCCCAACCATTAACATTAGGTGGACCTTCTACACTAGCACCGCTAGAGTCTCTACCCTGACGATACATGAATTCAGACCACCCTGTACCTGCTTCATCATAATTTTGTTGGGCATCATCTGAGTAATCATACCAATCAGATTTATCGATACATTGTCCAGTAGGTCCAATCTTACCAACGTCTATTATAGTGTCTGTAGGAGAGTCTAGAGCACGTGTTGCAAACGCCCACCCTATGATTCCAACATAAGAGTATTCCTTTCCTAATGCATTTGCTGGTGGAATAGGACTATTGTCTGCTAAATTTACTTCTCTAGCAGGATCTATAGTATAGAAGTGATCAGGGTCTGGATGTAGATATTCATAGATTGCTCTAGGTGTTTCACCAGGACTACAGACTGCTTGTGCATTTGCTTCTGTATCAAAGACATATCCTAATGTATCTACTTCCAAATATTTGTTTCTTCCACAACCTACTCCATTTAATCCAGTAGGGACATTTGTCCCAGCACACAGCTGGGTGTCATCAGGCCAATATGAGTAGTATGCTTTGAGTGGTACCGTATTAGGCACTTGCTGTGTCATAACATAGAACACAGGTTTACCACTCCTAGGCTCAGGATTATACCCAGAAGCAGCACGTTGCCAACTCTCGTTTTCGCAACCGAAGTCTCTCTTTATTAACTGTGGGTCTCTACTATATTTGTGATCATCCTTTGGTGCTCTATAAAATCTGTATATACCTGCTCTCTCATTACCTTCTCTACTTACATTAGTAGGTTCTTCGTCACCAATGTAATGGACAATATCCTTACCCATAGGCATACTACCAGGACCACCATCATCAAAGGTGATCTGGTAATTCATACTACCAGCATTATCTGTGTTATGTCCAGGATAATCACTAGAAGTCCTGTACTTATCACTCGCAGGTCTTCTAAACCCTTGAGTGAAAGCACCACTCTTAATTGGATTGGGATAACTTCTTCCTGTCTCCTGAATATAAGCAGGCATTACAAATTAAGTTTGTCTTCTATCTTATTTAGTCGCTGCTCATGGGCATTAATACTATCAAAGATTATATCTAATAACTCTTTTAAATTACTATACGTGGGACTACCAGGTGGTTTATACTTAATCATATCAGCACCTGGAGGAGGGATTTTTTGTAATCCGCTTTCCACTTGCTCTATACGACTACTTAAGTTAGTTATTGCTTCCGATACTCTCTCCAGTGCCCAACTTATGTATTCCTCTTGAGACTCAAACTGAGGCACTTCATGTGAATTCGCCATTTTTTTGAGACGCTAATTTTTTACTAAGTTAATTATATTGCATATTACCAATATAGTCAACATCATTTGATTATACTTCATTCGTCTACCTTATGTAATATGATACTTCCGTCTGTCTCTTCCTCATATTCTAAGTTTGTCCCTATATCCCATCCACAGTCTTTCATAACATCTTCAGGTATGTGTATATAATTCTCTCCGAAGTCATCTTCTTCTATTCGTAGTGTGAATCTTTTCATTTCATACTTAACCTGTATATCTGTCTTATGTAGCATTTTCCCTCACTACACCTACACAGCATATGCGATAGTGTCTGTTTAATTCCACTATCTCTGAGTCTGTCTTCCATAACTGGTGAAGCATCCACCCATCACCTAGGTAAATCGCTCCATGATTAGGTGCTCTTCCAGACTTGTCAGCATACCCACCACCGAGTGCTTCATTGTATATCTTAAACAAGAGGAGATCATTCTTCTGTAAGATAGACGTATCCCAGTCCTCTCCCCACTCTGGTCGAGTTATCCACAGACCATCTTCTTCTGCTACTGCTTCATCCTTGAATGCTGTATACAGTCCTGAGAAGTCCTTCAGAGACCTTCCTAGGCGACTCTGGACATATTTCTGTATAACGTCATAGCAACCTGGATATCTTCTACCAGGCCATGGGAGACCAATGAGATCTTTAAACTCCTCCATTAATTGCTCTCGGAGGATCTCTTTGGGACTTTGATTAAACTCTGACACTGAAAAAACCTATGGGGGAATTTTTTATATTGGGAATTATTTTTATATCTCTCTCGATGCTATACTTTTGTAGGTTACACAATATCGAAAACTTAATAACTGCTTATATAACATTTAGTGTATATGCACTATGTAATAATTAGTAGGACTTACAGTTAGTGTTAGTTAACATCACACTATCATGCCCGTTATGTGTTACTTAGTGCCTACACAGTTGTTGTTAACTATCTGATGAGTATTGCGTCGCATCAAGTAATGCTAACTTCTCGCTTTTAAACGGTCCATTCTTTACACATAGTGGGTAATCATACGCCCAAAAGTGTTTCCTACGTGTTTCCCATACTTTAACATTTACTGGGGGATTAGTGTTAATTGTTGATACTTTGGACATTGTGATTAGGGGGATTAAGTGTTAGCGGGGGGAGTGCGGGGTTTGTGATACTTTTCCACAGGACTTGTGGAATCGTTAACATTTTCCCTTCTATACTTTGTCTTGGATTGTTTTCTCTTTTCTTGCAAACTCTTCGCCTTATTTGATGAATAGAGGTCGTTGCGTTTGTAAGTCCTTCCCATGATGATTGTGCTTACATTGTTATTATATAGCAGAATGATTGTCATGTCAAGGGTTATAGTCAGATTGTGGCAATTCTTAGCAGTTGTTGACAAAAAAATCTCGCTATGTTACGCTCTAAGATAACACTAACTAGAGTCCATATTACAAGCGTTAAATAACACATACTTACATTTAATTAACCATTTTAAATATACACTGTTTTCCACAAGTATGTCCGCTAAGTGTGGAAAACTCAATTGTAATTGTGGATAATTGTTTAGCATTAGTGGGCAAGATAGCATGAGCATTGTTGTTATTATCTCATGTATAAGTATCCTCCCGCCCAATCACATTTATCGAAACAATCTTGTGGATCTTGTAATAAGTTATACCTTACATGTTTAGCAGGTTTGTTATAACTTTCAGGTTTAAATACATTGCCATTCTTTATATCTACAAAGCAATTTACACTACTGTCCGTTAACACTTTAAAATACTTTCTTCCCTTGGTTACTTCTACATTTAACTCGCTATTATACCCACGTTGATTATAATTAATAACCAAATACTCGGCAAGTTTGTATACATTCTCTTCAATAGTTTGTGCTGAGTTGATGTCATTTACGAGAGATGATAGTGTTTGAGTTGTTGTCATTTAGTGTCGAAGAATTAGGGTTTGTTAGTTGTTAATTAGTGGGTGTTATAGTCCGTCCTTACATGTTAATGATCCAGCAAATTGTGTTTTATTAACTACACAATAAGAATGAATTGCGAAGAGGTCATTCATATTAACTCCCTCCCAATCTGTCCACTCTGAAACATAATCTTCAACATCAAAATCGCCTGTGCCGTCTACACATTGTGGGCATGATTTGAAATCGTCGTTATCATCTATCCAGAAGATTCGACCAAATGATTTACTATGAAACATGGTAATTGTCCTCCTTAATAGTTGTTTAGTGTGCGGTAGGGTTTGTAAACATAAGTTTTAACATTATCAACCTTAATTGTATGGTTGTAGGGATGATTAGGTGCACCAATTACTTCAACTTTAGCAGTGAATTGTTTGGGAGTTTGTGACATAAATGGGTTTGAATTCGTTTGATATCTATATTATAGGGCATTAATAGCGACTTGGGATGTTATCGTAGTCACTAATATTAGTGGCACACAGTCTATTGACAATCTCATCCTCTGCCTTATATGATAACAACTTCTCTCTAATTACATGGTATTTGTTATCAATTTGCTCAAATATTATCATCCACTCAGTGTTAGTAATTCTAGGATACTTGTTGACTTGATTGTTAACAACCTGTGTGGCATCAAATTCACTATTAGTGGCATTATTACGTGCTCTTCGTTGATACACTGGGCGAGCATTTAGTTTGGTCACGTTGTTAGTCTCCTTGGGTAATGTGTGCGTTAATGTAACACTATCGGGTGTAATTATGACTTCCATTGTTAATCGTGAAATCCTGGAATAAATGTCTCTAAGTTATCATAATCCTCCGCATATCCTACCTCGTAGCATACACCTTCCGCAATGAAATAGTCGCATAGTTGTTGATACTGAGTGAGGTCATTGTGTAACTCACAATCTATCAAGAACTGTGCCATCTCTATTTGTAAATCAGGGGGGAGTAATCCTTGATCATAAGCATCTAATTGCAATGCTAATTTCTTTGGTAGTGTTGATTTAGTCATGGTTAATACTCCGTTGGTTGAATAGATTTACATGCCTTATCGTCGGTTGATTCTATTAACTTACCGACCTTATATTCATCTCCTTCGATATACTCAACCTCTTCATAATGTTTACAATGATCAAAATCAGATGCTATTCTCTTCGCTTCAGTCTTATTATTTGCACCAACTGTTACTGAATAATATATTATTTTCTTTGCTTCAAATGTGTAACTATTTAATAAATTAGACATTAAACTTCCTCCGTTGAGATGTTAGCGGATAGATCCCAAATAGCGATGTAGTTTGTTAACCAAGATCGCTGATCTATTGATAGTTGATGATAACAAGTGTGTAACAAATCATCAGCACTGAGATATTCTAAGTCCTGTGATTTACACCAGTTATATAATAAGTCAGTGAGAGAATCGAGCATAGTTGTTATAAAGAATGAAAGGGGAATTGCACCCCTTAGAATGTATTTAACCTTGTGAAGATTCAAGGTATGTGTCAATTAGTGCTATTAATTCGTTACCAGTCTCAGCACGTGATAGTGATTCAACTAAGAAATTAAGAGCGACAGATGATGACATTAAATGATAAGCAAAGGGACAGAATACTGGTCTTACATGTAAGCAATGCCAGTAAAAAAGGCAGTGGTAGCAGTGGTTAAACTGCTTCCATGCCTGAGAAGAATGGGACTGTGCCCACTTTGCTAGAGTTGTAATACCATGTGAAATCCTTCTGAAATACACCACCGTCAGGTGTGACTTGTGATAGAAGAGCATTCAATCTGGACTTAGTGGTGACAGACTGCCAACCACCGTCGAGGATTTGCACAAATGTATCACCCACTCTTGCGATTAGATTGCCATGTAGATAAACACTAGCAACACGATCATCAATTGAAACTGTTGTGTTTGCTTTTGAGAAGTTTTCTCTGTTAGCGATTGCAGAATTCATTTGAGTTTCGATTTTACGCATGTTTTAAAGAGTTTGTAAGGGTGAAAATCGGTTGCTTTGCTTCCGATATACTTATTATAACCGATTTCCGCACTCTGTCCGCATTTAGTGGACAGTTTGCGGACTGTCACTAGCAGTATGCGGTTGTGTGGTGTCCTTCTGTAAAGATATCATTTACTACTCTTTGTATACGGTTAATAGTCTTCGTGCCGTAATTCTTGTGAGTAGGAATAACACAATTACCAGAGGATTTGCGATACAAACTATACTCCCCACAAGGAATAAGACCACTAAATATATTTTGCTGATCTTCTTTGTGTAACCTGATAACTCTGCCGATAGTCTGTGCCATCTCCACGATGTTAAGATTTCGCAACAATAACGTATGAGAGAGTCCACTAACATTGATACCTTCCGATAAAATACTATAATGAAAGATGATGAATTTGCGTCCTGTTTCACATCCCCACTCCTTAAGTGTGTTAAAGAATGTCGTGCGATTGACCTTAGTTTGATTAACATAAGCACCGAATTTAGAAGTAATATGCATTACATCAAAACCCATATCTTTGAGTTGTGATAGTAACTTAGTGTGACCTAACATCTTGTTAAGTATACGTGAAGATGGGACGCTAACTAATACTTTAGCACCATCATAGTTGTTGATACTTTGTGCAAAATCTTTCACTGTTAATGAATGATGTGCATGTGCATTATATTTGCTAAAATGTGTATCAACTGGGAAAGATTGCACTGTTGGTGGTATAATAGATCCACACTTTATCAGGTCACGTGCATCTACATCAAGTAATATCTTACCCCAAATTGATACATTATTCATGCCTCTATCGTGCTTATATGATATTTTAGGTGTTGCAGTAAAGTAATAACAACGTGATGCAATTTGACTCATGGCACTAACACTTACAAAGAAAGATCTTGCTGTGCCATTGTGTGCTTCATCAAAATATATCGTATCAATGTTAACACCTGAATCTACAACTTTAGCAAGTGAATGATAAGTTGTGAAGAGTAATTTACGGTTGGGAGTGTTATCAACCCATGCCTTAATCTCTTCAGGTTTGGTAGAACTTAGATGCTTAGTCCTTCCACTATGTGTATGAAATACATTCAAGTTAGGTGATATTTTATCACTCACTAATTGTAAGAAATCATCACATAATTGCTGTGCTAATAGTATACGTGGTGCTACAATTACAGTTAACTCACTGTTACTATCATTGATACAATCTTGTATCATAATCATAGTTTTGCCACCACCAGTAGGCACTATTATTTGACCAACTTTATCATTCTGCATAACATTTAGTGCGGATGATTGATGTGGTCTTAGTTGAATCATAGGGTAATAATCGTTGCTTACTTTGTTATTATAGACAAAAAAACACCCCTTGTGGGGTGCTTGTGGACAGTTTGCCAAGTGTCACTTAGTTGCAAATTCTCTGTTGTAAACAGTTACAACGTAGTCTCTCACTTGATTGTAAGACCATTTGATATCATTTATGAGTGCATTTACCTCATAATTGTGGATGTCAAACCTGATTTTAATATCATTGATATAATCAGAAGATTTGAGCAGTGTGGATGGTCTCACTGGTGTTTTAACTGTCACTGTGACCTCTTTGATAGGTGTTTGCTTTACTGGTGCTTTACGAGTCCTTCTCTTACGTGGTGTCGTAGAGGTTGACTTACGAGCAGTTGCAGTTGGCATGTAGTGATTTTAAACAATGGGTGAGCGAAACATTCAAGGTATGTAATTTTAATTTATCGTCATGTCTCTGCTTCTAAGTCAGAGTAGATAAACCTTGAATTGTTTCGCATACTCATTATAAGCACTAATGAGCAGAAATGGGCATAGTATGTGCCACTTTATTGACTGTCACACAATTCTTTTTGCTTACTCATTATTAACTTAGTTACATCCTCATTGATGTAATCCTCTATGTATTCTTTACATCTAGCAACAGTAGAGAATGATGCTATTCTCTCATAAGTCCACAATGTATTGCCCTTAAATATCATTGGGTTTAATACTTTATCTGTTGTAGATATAAATGTTTTCATGCCTTCTGTCGTCCCTAATTGACAACCAATACGTGCATTTACACGATAATTCTCATCAGTTTGATCACTATAATATGTGTTATCAACTATAGTAAATGATGGTAATTGTTTATCATTAACAACGATATTATCCTCAGATGTATACACATCCTCATAATACTTTAACTCTTCGTTATCTCTTTGTGAGTTAACTATTTGTAAAGTCATCTAACCTCTCTGGTAAATCCATCTTTTCAAGTTTATCTAATAATGGTATTACTTCAACTAAATTATCAATTTGTGCTAACATATCTGCAATATGTTTTGATACATAAGGTTTCTCAGTCCTTGCACTAAATGATAACGCATCTCTCAAATATTCTTGTGATGCTCTTAAACTGTCTTCAACTTGTTTGCTTAATGCCATAATAATACCTAGAATTGTTTGGGATGAGTGATAATATCACCACGATCTATTGTAGCATGATCTACATTATCTATGTGCTCTATGTGTCCATGATCTATGTTAATATGCACATTTGATTCTAAAATAGTAGCAATTCTTTCGAGTGCTAATGCTATTCTATCTGCTGGAGATTCAGTCATAATTAATAACCATTAATGTAATCTGCAAGAGCATCGATATACTCAGGATAGGTGGAATACTTGTGTTTAAATACATCTGGCACTTCTAATTTGCTACATGGTTTATAACATTCACGAGTGGAATATCCCTTTTGATTAGCATATCTAGTGATGAAGTTTTCACAATTCATTGACATCTTGCCTCAAACATTTGTTGTGCTTTTCTTTCTATTGCAACTAATGTGCC